>Ga0172379_10000255_pt1 | contig 145134 bp, 142 predicted proteins | sample GrowelOW334metaG_FD_119756 | JGI IMG/M metagenome (GOLD analysis project Ga0172379, IMG submission 119756) | Groundwater microbial communities from an aquifer near a municipal landfill in Southern Ontario, Canada - Groundwater well OW334 metaG | ecosystem: Environmental > Aquatic > Deep... | reverse complement strand
TATGCAATCACTTCAGGTGCTTTAGTTGGAAGTGATGCTTTCACCGGAAGTTTAACAAGAACATCTGGCGACAACGTAGGTAAGTACTCAATCAATCAGGGAACATTAGCTCTGAGCAGCAACTACTCTCTCACTTACCAAAACGATAGTCTCACCATCTCTACTAAAGCAATCACGGTTAAAGCCGATGCTAAGTCGAAGACTTACGGAGATAGTGATCCTTCGTTAACTTATTCAATCACTTCAGGTGCTTTAGTTGGAAGCGATGCTTTCACCGGAAACCTAACAAGAACATCTGGAGACAATGTTGGAAAATACTCCATCAACCAGGGCACACTTGCATTGAGCAGTAACTATAGTCTGACTTATCAAAACGATAGTCTCTCCATCTCTACCAAAGCAATCACGGTTAAAGCAGATGCTAAGTCAAAAACTTATGGTGCTTCTGATCCTTCATTGACTTATGCAATCACTTCAGGTGCTTTAGTTGGAAGCGATGCTTTCACCGGTTCACTAGCCCGCACTTCTGGTGACAACGTTGGCAAGTACTCCATCAATCAGGGAACTTTAGCTCTGAGTAGTAATTACAGCTTAACATACCAAAACGATAGTCTGACTATTTCTACTAAAGCAATCACCGTTAAAGCGGATGCCAAGTCGAAGACTTACGGTGCTTCAGATCCCTCATTGACTTATGCAATCACTGTTGGTTCATTAGTTGGGTCAGATGCATTCACCGGATCACTCTCCCGCACCTCAGGTGATAATGTTGGAAAATACTCCATCAATCATGGAACGTTAGCTCTCAGTAGCAACTACAGTTTAACCTATCAAAACGATAGCTTAACCATCCAACAAAGACTGATTACAATAAAAGCTAACAACGCAGTTAAGTCATACGGTACAGTTAAAACATTTTTAAGCAATGGAAGCTCTGTTAGCATTACGCTTGGTACCTTGGTATCCGGACATTCAGTTACCCAGGCAACCGTATCAAGTAGCGGTTCGATACAATTTGCTTCCTTAGGTCAATACGATATTGATATCGCAAACGGAACTATTGTGATAAAAGACGGATCAAACAATATTGTTACACCAAACTATAACATTTCGATCCTTAAAGGAATACTGACCGTTAATGGCAGAACCATTTCTTTATCTGTTTCTAAAAATTCGGATAGTACCCAAATTACCGCAGGTGATAGTATTCCATACACTGTTACCATTACCAACAATGGAGTTGATACGGTTCACCCCGGTGAAGTAATCTCTATTCTTGAACAACCACAAGCCGGGTTAACAATCGGGTCTTATCAATCAACTGCAGGATTATACAACAGTACAATCGGAGCTTTAACCCTAAACAGCACATTTGCTCCTACTCAATCCATCCAATTAAAAATCAAAGCTAATGTTGCACCAGATTACATTGCTGGAACAATTTCCAATACTGTTTTGGTAAGACTTCCGTCAGACGTAACAAATCCGGGCGACAGCATATCAACCATTATCACTCCGGTTAGAAGATGGATAGACCTGACAGTTACCAAAACTACCGATAGTTTAAGTATTACTGCCGGAGATACTATTACCTATAAAATTCAGGTTACTAACAATGGTTTCAGTACATTACTTAACGGCGAAAACGTAACTATACTTGAACAACCTGCTGCCGGATTGTCAGTCTTGAATTATTCCACAGCAAACGGTACTTATAATTCTACCAATGGTGCTTTAACATTAAACAGTGCATTTGCAAAAAGCAATACCATTACTCTTCAGGTAAAGGCTAAAGTTGCTGCAACCTATTCCGGAACGAATATAAAAAATACGGTTTTGGTTCGTTTGCCAACGGGCATTACATTACACGGCGATAGCGTTGCTGAAGTAAGTACTCCTGTGCGACGCTGGATTGCTATATCCGTTAACAAATCAACCGATAGCCTGAGCATAACTGCAGGTGATACCATCACCTATTCCATCAAAGTAAAAAACAATGGTCTCTCTGCCTTACTTAATGGAGAAACTATTAAAATTTCAGAACAACCAGCCACAGGATTGATCATTGATTCCTATTCAACATCAAATGGCACTTATAACCCGGGAACAGGTAATCTGATTTTAAATGCCAATTTCCTATCCGGTAATCAAATCGAACTTCGTGTTAAAGCACATGTAATTGCTGAATTCACCGGAACTTCAATTGCTAACACTGTTCTGGTAAGATTACCCGTTGATGTCAAATTACATGGCGATAGTACTTCAACAACCAATACTCCAGTAAAACGCTGGATTCACTTAACGGTTGATAAAACTTCAGACAGCAATACGGTAACTGCCGGAGATAGTTTAACCTATACCTTGGCTATAACCAACAATGGTGTATCTTCTCTTGTAGCTGGTGAAAAAGTAACCATTCTTGAACAAGCAGATGCCGGATTAATCCTTGGTTCAGCTTCATCTTCCTTTGGCGCATTCAACACCTTCAATGGTCAACTGACCTTGTCCAATACTTTTGCAAAAGGACAAACTATATTGTTGCAAATACAGGCACGCATTACACCAACATACACAGCCGATAGCATAAACAACCATTTTGTAGTTCGTCTACCGGATGATGTAAAATTACATGGCGATAGTACGGGCTCCAAAAAAGTACGTGTACGTTCTCTTATCAATGCCGTTTTAGATGACTATTCCAACATTCCGGTAGATGGCGCAAAGGGAGGAATATTGGGAAGTGTATTGTGGAACGATTCTGTCAACAATGCGCCTGCAATTGCATCTCAATCGCTCAATATCTCCCTGGTAAACAATGATGGAATGACCGGAGTGTCGATCGATAGTACGGGTCAGGTTCAAATTCCTGTTGGCACATGGGAAGGTACCTATAACCTGACTTACATGTTATGCGACTCTTCAAACTGTGATACAGCAACTATAATTGTTCGGATTATTCGGGGATTACAAATATCTGCTGCACCAAAATGTATCAGCGATGTTCCTTATGTACATTATAAAGTTACACCAAACTTCACTCCTGATAGTCTCAATCCGGTAAGCATACAATGGTTGAATGGCGATGGATCTCCATTGACGATAATGCCTGTTTCATCCGGACTACCATTGGAAGCGGATGTATTATATGCAGGAACAAAACCGGATCTCACTGGTAATCCAACAAGTTGGCCGGGTTGGTGCTTCGCGGATGGAGTATGGAGACCTTGCGACGATGGATTCCTTGGTGTAAGACCAAAAGCAAAATTGGTTATCAGTATCAATCCTTCTGATACGATAGAGATTAGTTACCCTCCAGCTACACCGAACTGTAATGCTTTACCCCCGGCAGTTTCTTCATTGTCATTAAGTAAACGCATGATTTCAGCAGGACCATTTATTAATGTGGGCGATTCACTTCTATATGAAATTACCGTTAACAATACTGGTAACATCGACCTGCATCAAATTGAAGTAACTGATAATAATGCTTCCTGGATTTTACCTTCAGCCGGAATCATCGACACCTTAAAATTTGGTGATAGTGTAATCCTGAAAGCCTGGCATCGCATTACGATGACTGATATGACTGATCACGAAGTTGCAAATTATGCGAGTGCTACTGCTAAAGATACGGGTAATATCATCATTCATATCAATTCAGATACTGTAACTACCCCGGTTGAAAGAACTGCAAACCTAAGCATTGTAAAGAACAGTGAAACCACATCGCGTTATGCAGGTGATAGCATTGGATATACTATTACAATTACCAATCATGGAGCTTCAAGAATAGATTCCGGTGAAGTAATCACGGTAGCAGATCAACCCGGTAATGGTTTAAGTATTGGTAGTATGACAACACCGGATGGAAATTATCAGCCAGCATCCGGAGCATTAACTTTGAACAGAAATTGGAACAAGAACGATTCCATTCTATTATTCGTAAAAGGTCGAATTGATAGTACATTCACCTTAGATACAATCAGAAATTCGGTTTCTGTAAATCTACCAATAGATATTAAACGTACAGGAGACTCACTGGCTAAAAATGCAAAGTTTGTTCCGCGTCCTTTAATCGGTCTGTCTAAACGCGCTACTGCTCCAGTACTGCAAGGTGATAGCACATACGATATCGGGTTTGTAATTTTTGTAAAAAATTATGGCAACGTTGAATTGAGAGGCATTCAGGTTTTGGATGACTTGAAAAAAACAATTCCTGCTCCATCTACTTTCACTGTTAAATCGGCTCCTGTTGCCTCTGGTGCTTTAACCGCAATAGGAACATTTAACGGAAACAGTGCAATTCGATTGTTGGACAGTGCAAACAGCACATTAAGCCCGGGAACTACAGCCACCATTTCTTTCCTCATAAATGTAAATCCAAAAGGAGTATTCGGACCATTTAATAACATTGCATTTGGAACGGCTTACGATACTATTGGTGGTTACAACACATCAGATACTTCAACTGCCGGTAACAATCCGGATCCGTTGGGTACCGGAAATCCACGCGACAGCATCAACAATGAACCAACTGAATTCTCCTTTATTCCGGTACCGGTTATTGGTATTGCAAAATCAGTTTCTGTTCCGGAAGTAAATCAGAATGGCGATCAGGTAGTAACCTATACTCTTTATGTGAAGAATTACAGTGTGATGCCATTGAAGAATGTTCAGATCAGCGATAACCTGATGAAAACATTCCCGTCGCCAACTACCTTCACAGTGATTGGTACGATCCAGTCAGGAAGCACGATTCAAGCCAACAACAGTTTCAATGGATCAACGGATACCACGTTGCTGGTTGCATCATTAAGTAATCTGGCACCATTTGCTTCTGATAGCATTTCATTCCGGATACGAATAAGTCCAAATGGCAAATATGGCCCATTCCTGAATACTGCTTTTGCATTTGGTACAGATTCAACCGGAACACAATTGGCCTCTGATGCTTCAACCAATGGCATCAATCCGGATCCAAATGCTGACAGCAAGCCAAAAGAAAACGAACCTACTATACTGTTACTTACAGAGCCAAAAATACCGGTTAAAATTCCTACCGGATTCTCTCCTAACGGAGATGGTCTGAACGATTATTTCTACATCGATAATCCGAAAGGGTACCGTTTGTATTTCGCTGTATACAACCGTTGGGGTAATCTGATTTTCGAACAAGAAGACTACGATAATTCATGGGATGGTGGTGCCAAAAAAGGAATTGTTATTGGCGATAAAATTCCGGATGGTACCTATTTCTATATTCTTGAATTCACAGATGAATTTGATGTTACTCACCGCTCTTCCAAATTCTTAACCATTAGCAGATAATACACAGGTGAAAAATATAATATACAAATACGGCATATTCTTCCTGATGCTTGGCATGCTGGTCAAGGATCTTTCAGCTCAACAGGAAGCCATGTATTCACAATACATGTTTAATACGATGACACTTAATCCTGCCTATGCGGGCAGCCGGGAAGTTTTTAGTATGACCTTGTTGGGCCGGGCACAATGGATAGGAGTTGAAGGAGCACCTGTTTCGCAAACACTGAGCCTGGACGCCCCCATCAGTAATAAAAAAATCGGTTTGGGTGCAATTATTTTCAATGACAAAATCGGGTACACCAACAATACCGGTATTCATGGCTGTTATGCGTATCGTATGCGCTTTTTCCGGAATACGCTTTCGATGGGTTTGAAAGTAGGTGTATTGCGATATTCTGCCAGTCTCAATCAAGCCATATTAAGCACCGGCGCCACAACGGATGATATCGGTTTTCAGACAAATGTAACAACCTGGATTCCAAGTACCGGAGCAGGGATCTACCTCAACTCTGACAACTACTACCTGGGCTTTTCCATTCCAAATTTATACAGCATAAAAATTGCACGTGATGTATCCATCAAAGTAAATCACTACGATCATATGTTTCTGATGGCTGGTTTTGTTATCAAATATGGCGACGATATGAAAATTAAACCATCTATACTTACAAAATTTGTTGAAGGTGCACCCATGGAGTTCGATCTGAATACCAATGTATGGTTCTACGATGTTCTGGGAGTGGGCGCTTCATATCGTACCGGTGATTCGTTTGTTGGTATGATTGAATTGCAGGCGGCCTCCAATTTCAGGATTGGTTACGCTTATGATTACACCATCACCAATCTAAGCAACTACACTTCTGGTACACATGAAATTATTTTACGATATGAACTTGGTTTTGGTAAGAGTAAAGTTATAACACCACGGTATTTCTAAGGCAATTCATGAAAAGATCAATCACCCTACTTTTACTTATATCCGGAATATTGCTTTCCCTGTTTTCTAATGCACAGAATTCATTGATCCTGAAAGCCCGTATCGGCGATAAATACTTTCGCAATATGAGCTATGTTCAAGCTATTGCAACGTATGAAGACGTATTGAAAGCCGATGTAGAAAATATTGCTGTTTTACCAAATCTGGCCAATTCCTATTTAAAGGTTTACGATACCCAGAAAGCTGAAAACATTTTTGCTGTTTTGGTGCGCCAATTTCCGAAGGATTCCAACTTTGTATTGTCGTATGCCAAACTGCTGGCAATCCACAAAAAATACAATGTGTCTGCATACTATTTTCGCTTACATGCTCAGTTATGTCCGACAGACCAGAGAGGGTTGAATTTTGCAAAAGCTTATGAATCAAATTACCTGCAAAACATTCAAAACAACAGCATAATAACACTGGCTAATTTCAATTCCGCTTACAGCGATTTTAGTCCGGTATTTTATAAAAGTGGCCTGGTTTTTTGTTCTGCCCGCAAACCGAAAGCTGTGGTACAAAGGACTTTTGACTGGGATTTATCCAACTTTTTAGACTTGTATTATATCCCGGATACTTCCGACATCAAAACTGCTCCTAGAATAGATACCATTGCCGGAAAATCGAAACGAAGGAAAATACATTACAACGATGATGATACTCGTCAAACCAGCAACGATACAAAGACCATGGCCGGCTTCTTAAGCCATCGCTATATCGATACAACCGGGATGTTTGTAACCGATGCATTTCTGATCAATGGTTTCAGTAAAAGTGTGAATTCCAAATACCATGAAGGTCCTGCTGTATTTAACAAAAAGCAGGATTATATGATTTTTACCCGTAATAACTTTATAAAAGGCAGAGCACGTAAATCAGAAGACGGAATCAATAAATTAAATCTATACAGTGCTACTAAGGTGGGTAATGAATGGAAACATGTTAAAGCGCTGAATTTAAATAACAATAATTATTCTATCGGACACCCTGCTTTGTCGCTGAACGATAGTGTTCTGTATTTCGTTTCAGATATGCCGGGGGGTCTTGGCGGAACAGATATATACTCCAGTCAACGTGATGAAAATGGCAACTGGACCACACCTGTAAATTTAGGAAGACCTGTCAATACTGAAGGCAACGAAATATTCCCTTATATAGATCGCGAAGGTACTTTTTACTTTTCCAGCGATGGTCACCCGGGCTTTGGCGGATTGGATATTTTTCGATGCAATTTGCCAGCATCTGAAATAGAGAACTTAGGTGAACCGGTTAATAGTGCATACGATGACTTTGGAATTGCTCTGGATCAAACCTGTAAAGAAGGATTTATTAGTTCAAACCGCCGACGTGGTTTTAACGATGATGATATTTATAAAGTAAGCATTCCAAAACCTCAACCCTTTATTATTCGTGTGGTTGACAGTCTTACCAACGAACTTATTGCTGAATCAAAAGTACTGGTAATTGAGCAGTTAACAGCAGATACAATCAAATCCGACTCATCAGGAAAAGGAGAATTCACTGCAAAACTTTGGGATCAACATTCTTACATTATGTATGCAGCTTCAGATGATTACTACCCGAAACAACTGACAGCTCTTGCACTTCTTAGTCAGCCGGTAATTACAATCCCGTTGAAAAAACTTCCTTATGGCTGTATAGTTGCTGGTACCGTAACCGATAAAGATACCAAATTGCCTATTGCGGGAGCACGCGTTTGGATTTATGATTTCGCTAAAAAAGATACGGTCTATTCCGTTCTTACTGGTACAGATGGAAAATACCGCTATGTCGGATTGGAAGCCATGAACCAATATCAATTGCGTGCAACTAAAAAAGGGTATTTCAAAAAGCCTCCTTTAAAGCTCAGTACAAACGACAACAAATGTCTTTCATCCAAAGAACGGGAATACGATTACCTGCGTGATTTTGAATTGGAAGAAATCGTTATCGGTAAAGCCATCAAAATTGAAAATATTTATTTCGATCTTGGTAAATATACCATACGCAAAACTGCTGCTTTAGAATTGGATAAGCTGGTGAAGCTTATGCAGGAAAATCCGGATATCGTAATTGAGTTAGGTTCTCATACCGATTGCCGCGCCTCCTATAAATACAATTTGACTCTTTCTGACAATCGTGCCAAAGCCTCTGCAGATTATATCATCAGCAAAGGCATTCAAAGAGAACGCATTGTTGGAAAAGGTTATGGTGAAACAAAATTGGTAAACGATTGCGGATGTGAAGGAACGCAAATCACACGTGTCTGTTCCGATGAGGAACACCAGGCCAACCGACGTACTGAATTTCAGGTTACCGGATTTTTGAATGAAGAAAATACGGAGATTCTGAATGACGGAAAATCCATCGCTCCTGTTGCTGATCCCGAGATTAAACCCATTGATGAAAAAAGATAACTTAAATATGGAAATATGTATTATTGATGATTCTCATACCATGAGACTCATTACAAGTAAAGTGTGTAAACTCATTTTACCTGGTATCCCAATCCAAACTTTTGCCTCTGTTGATGAAGCACTTGATTATTTCAATGAGAATGATTCTAAAAGGCGCATTCTTTTTGTAGATCTTGAAATGCCGGAAAAAACAGGCTGGGACTTTTTGAATGTATACCAACCCCGCCCGAAAGATGTTGTTTATATTCTATCTTCTTCCGATAAAGAATCACAAATGCACAAGGCGAAAAAATATCCGTTTGTTTCAGACTTTCTTATAAAACCTTTGACAGCACAAACATTCAGAGCCATCGCTTCAACCCAACTTTAATCTTACCGCACGCGGCAACTGAGCATTTGCTTGTCACCTATAAATCCTGTAAGCAGATCACCTGCCACAACACGTCCAACCCCGGAAGGGGTACCTGTATAAATCAAATCGCCTACTTTGAGTGTAAAATAGTTTGAAACAAAAGCCACAATCTGATCAAAGCTGAAAATCATATCCGTAGTTATTCCCTGTTGCACGGTAGTTCCGTTTTTATCTAACCGAAATGCAATCGGTTCTTTACGTTCCATATCGGGTTGAATAAAATCGCCTAATACAGCCGAACTGTCAAATGCCTTTGCCAACTCCCAGGGCAGTCCTTTTGACTTTAATTTGCTTTGCATATCACGGGCTGTAAAGTCTATCCCCACGCCGATCTCATTATAATACGTATGAGCAAATTTTTCCTGAATCTTCTTTCCCATCTTGTTGATGCGAATGACCAATTCAATCTCATGATGAATATCCTGACTGAATTCAGGTAAATAAAAGTCATCACCGTTCTTTAACAGTGCCGTATCAGGTTTCGAAAAAATAACCGGATCCTCCGGAACAGCATTGCCCAATTCCCGAGCATGTTCTGCGTAATTACGCCCTACACATAAAATTTTCATGCTATAATTTTTTGAGTTCTGCGTTTACAAATAGCATCAACTCATGAATATACTGCTTCGAGAAATTGAATTCAATACCGGCGGTTTTATAAATCTCTCCTATGGTTCGCGTGTATCCTAAACTCAAGGCAGCCTTGTATTGTTCGAGTGCTTTGGGCTTATCTGAATTATAATTGCGCCATACCGCCAATGCGCCCAATTGTGCCATTCCATATTCAATATAATAAAACGGCACCTCAAACAAATGCAACTGCTTTTGCCACGAAATAGCCTGAAAATGCTCCAAACCCGACCAGTCAACCATACCGGTACCAAAATCCTTACTCAATTGTATCCAATATGCTTTCCGCTCTTCAGTAGTATGTTTGGGATTGGAGTAAATCCAATGCTGAAACTTATCGATCGTTGCTATCCAGGGTAGTATTTTAATGATGCCTTCCAAATGTTCCTCTTTAGCACGTTTAAAATCATCCGGATTTTTATAGAAAGCATCCTGCCCTTCGTAACTCAACAGCTCCATACTCATGCTGGCTAATTCGGCCACCTCGCTCGGACAGTTCTTGAATGCCGATAATTCCAGATCCTTACTCAGAAAAGAATGTACAGCATGCCCTCCTTCGTGTACCATCGTTTCCACATCTCGTGTAGAACTGGCCGCATTCATAAATATAAACGGCACATTGGTTTCGGCCATCGGGTAATTGTATCCTCCCGGGGCTTTTCCTTTACGCGATTCCAGATCCAGACGTTCCATATTGTCCATGGTTTCAATGCACCATGCAAAATATTCGTCTACTTTCTTAAAACAGCGAATGGTTTTATCAAGCAGATCTGCACCGCTGGTAAAGGGTTCAAGGGCACTACGATTTTGTGTATCTACTTCCATATCCCACGGCCGCAGGGTATCGAGTTTCATCGCCACCTTCCTTTTTTGTGTGAGCTCTTTCACAATTGGCAATACCTCTGATTGAATCGCTTCATGAAATGCAAAACAATCTTCCGGCGTATAATCAAAACGGCCCATGGCTGCAAACATATAATCCCTGAAATTGGCAAATCCCGCATTGGTAGCTACCTGGTGTCGCAATCCCAATAATCGGGAAAACAATGCATCCAGTTCATCCGCATGTTGCTTTCTTACAGCATTGATTTTTGTAAATGCTTCTTCGCGCAATTTCCGGTCCGGGTTCTTCAGGTAGTTGGAGGCTTGTTGCAAGGTCAGTTCTTTGCCTTCCATCTCCACACTCATAGATCCAACGATACTTCCATACTTTTGCGACTCAGCCTGAATTTCGGCAATTAAAGGAACATTCTCTTCACGGAATATTTCTATTTCCTTGCGAATGCCTCTCAGGTAAATAAAATATTTATCCAGGTCCAGTTCATTTACAAACGGACAATCCATCAATTTGCGATTCAGCTGATCATTGAGCGGTGAAATTTTCGGCTCTATCTCCGAAACAAAAAACAAATAAGCCTGTTCCAATTCCTTATTCGTTGTATCGCAGGTCATCCTCACATAACGCCAGGCCAGATCTTCACTTACAAAAGCATCCAGTTCGCTTCTGTTCTTCAACCAGATCTCGAGCGACTCTCTGGAAAGAATTGCCGTTTCAAGCAATTGGGTATAAAATGGTTCAAGCAAATCCCAGGAAGTAACTTTGAGTTTATCGGGAATAAAACGGTGGTGTTTGATGACTATCATGTGTAAGTAGTATAAAAGTTAACGGAAATGAACAAGGACAAGTTTAGTACTCTTCGAGGAAATAAAAAAAGAGAACCTTTCACTAAATCCAAAGATGAAATATGATTGTCGTAAGGTAATTAATTCAGGAAGAATTGCCTTGATTTTCGAACTGAAACCATAACACTGATTGACCTTATTTCCATATTAATATACCCGGATGCTGACACTTGAATCACTTAAATAAATTTCCTTCCTTTTAGAAAAAGATATATCCGTAATTTCTGCGATCAGTAGCAAAGTTGGCACTGCAACCGGTAATAGGGTGATATACAACCCGGTCGCAGAAAACAAGCTTGACTTTTGAGGTCTTGAAGCATCATAAATCATACATGTAATTCCTGTTCCACCCATCATCCCAAGCCCCGTAACCCAAACTGCCCGTTTGATTTTTTTAGGCCTGAATTTAATATAGGTAAGTTGATTGACATCAAAACGCTGATCATTTTTCATTAATACAGATTGGTCCCGTTCAAGCGGACTGCGCTGCCGGGATAACCCATTGCCTAATTTTTTAATTCTGCTTGTTCGGATCAAACTATCACCTTTCAGCTGGTAATCAATGCGTGTGCCTGTTCTTATTTTATAAACCGTTCCATCATTTCTGGTGATCACGATCTGGCCCAAAGTTATGTTGGTATAACAGTTGAACAGCATTACAACAAGCAGGTGCTTTAGGATAGTTAGAATGTATTTTGACATAAGACAGGGAATTATCTTAAACCATTAACTTTCACTGAAAACGGATTGCATCCAATAAATCTTAAACTAAATGCAACACTAATCTATCTGTTTAATTGCAATAAAAAAAGACAACCCCTTGCGGAATTGTCTTTCTATAGAGGATCTTTATCGGATTATTTCAACACTTCAGTCACGTCGGTATACTTCAGGTTGAAGGCTTCTGCTACGCCTTTGTAAACCACTTTACCTCCTACCACGTTCAATCCCAGTTTTAATTCCAGATTTTCAGCACATGCTTTTTTCCATCCTTTGTTTGCCAGTTGCAATGCATAAGGCAAGGTCGCATTGGTTAATGCAAGCGTAGAAGTATATGGTACAGCTCCTGGCATATTGGCCACACTGTAATGAATCACACCATCGATCACGTAAATCGGATCTTCGTGAGTCGTTGCTTTCGAGGTTTCAAAACATCCACCCTGATCAATAGCAACATCAACCATTACTGTTCCCGGTTTCATGGTTTTCAACATATCACGGGTAATCAGTGATGGTGCCTTTGCACCCGGGATCAATACTGCACCAATAATCAGATCTGCATTTTTTATTGCTTCACGAATATTGTATTCGTTGGAGTAAACCGTTTTAACATTTTTTGCCAGTAAATCATCCAATTGACGTAAACGAGGTAACGACACATCCATCAAGGTAACATCAGCGCCTAAACCGGCTGCCATTTTTGCTGCCTGTGTTCCTACAATTCCTCCACCCAATACCAATACATGGGCCGGACGAACACCCGGTACGCCACCCAATAAAATACCACGGCCACCCATTGGTTTTTCGAGATATTTTGCACCCTCCTGCACACTCATTCGTCCTGCAACTTCACTCATTGGTACCAATAATGGCAACGAACGGTCGGCTTTCTCTACAGTTTCGTACGCCAGACAAACAGCTTTGCTTTTGATCATGGCTTTGGTTAAAGGCTCATAACTGGCAAAATGGAAATAGGTAAAAAGTAACTGGCCTTCTTTAATCAGGTTGTATTCCTGTTTAATAGGTTCTTTTACTTTGATAATCATTTCCGCTTTTTTGTATACTTCCTGAATTGTTTTCAGAAGTGTAGCTCCGGCTTTGCGGTATTCGGTATCGCTGAAACCGCTACCATCACCTGCTGTTGATTGCACAAACACTTTGTGTCCTGCTTTTACGAATGCTGAAACTCCGGCAGGTGTTAATCCTACCCGGTTTTCGTTATTTTTAATTTCTTTGGGAACGCCAATGATCATATTACTGTTGTTTAAAAGGTGCGCAAAAATAACATTATAGGCCTAAAACAAAAATCCCCCGTTTCCGGGGGACTTTAATCATATAATAGGTATGGCCGTTTAATCTACGCCCTGATTCCTGACCGGCGATTGCGGCTCAACGGGAACCGGTTCTACCGTACCTTTTATTTTTAAGGTAATTTCCGGTGTGGAAGTATTCGATTTAACGGTGATGTATTTTTCAAAATTTCCAGGTCGCGAATATGAATTAAATACTGCCTTTACTTTGTTGGTAGCGCCCGGAGCAATAGGTTCTTTGGGCCATTCAGGCGTTGTACAGCCGCATGAAGGATGTACATCCGACAAAACCAAAGCTACCTTACCGGTATTGGTAAACCGAAACTCATACATGGCCATGGTCCCTTCCCTGATCTTACCAAAATCATGTTCTGTTGTTTCAAATTTGATTTCAGCTTTAGGAGGTTCAGGTGCCGTTTGCGCCATTGCCGCAACGGAAAGTCCAAAAATGGACAAGGTAAAAATCAGCTTTTTAATCATTTCGGTTTATTTATGGATTTTTCTTCTTTTCCAGAATTTCAGGATTAATGTATTCCGGGGCTTTTACCTCACCTTTTATAGTCAGGTTCAGCGTTTCCTTCTTAGGATCATTTGTCCGGACGGTAATTTGCTTCGTGAATGGGCCCACACTGGCCGCATTATACGTCGCTTTTACAAATCCTTTGCCACCCTTTTTAATAGGCTCTTTGGTCCATTCCGGTGTGGTACAACCGCATGAAGCAGAAGCACTGGTAACGATTAACGGACTTTTGCCGGTATTTTTAAAGGTAAAGGTAAAGGATGCCGGGGTTCCCTGTGGAATAACTCCGAAATCGTGAATCTCCTTGTCAAATGAGATTTCTGCCTGCTTCTTTTTCTTGTCGGTCTGAGTGGCGATTTCCCCGGCCGGTGTTTGTGCAAACGCTGAAAGTGCAGAAACAGCAATCAGTGCAGTAATAATAGCTTTTTTCATGTTTTTATCTTGCTTGTTCTATGTAAACAGTTTAGTTCAAAAAGTGTTCCAAATTAAATCTAACCTTCCTACAAAGGTACTTTAACGCACAATTATAAGAAACTGGTACCAATTAATTTATTCTTAAAGATTTTTTTTAGCCTTAGGTCAAATCCCTGTCAGGATTATATATTTGAGCACTTTTTAAATTGCCAGTCGTATGGGGAATGCAGAACGAGCTAAAATGAGTATCGATGAGTTTAAGAAAACTGTTCTTGAAGACTATACCATTGCTTATAGGAGCAGGCAAGCAAGCTTATTGGGCAGAAAGGAAGTGCTCACCGGAAAAGCCAAATTCGGCATTTTTGGTGATGGCAAGGAATTGCCGCAGATTGCCATGGCCAAAGCATTCCAAAACGGTGATTTTCGATCGGGTTATTACCGCGACCAGACTTTTATGATGGCTATTGGTCAGCATACCGTACAGGAATTTTTCGCTCAACTTTATGCCCATACAGATGTTCAGGCAGAACCTGCCAGTGCCGGACGAATGATGAACGGGCATTTTGGCACACGAAGTCTGAATCCGGATGGCAGTTGGAAAACACTCAAAGATCAAAAAAATTCATCTGCTGATATTTCTCCGACAGCCGGACAAATGCTGCGCCTGGTTGGTTTGGCTCATGCTTCGCGCTATTACCGCGAAAATGCCAAACTCATCGGTGAAAACCCTTTCTCCGATAATGGAAATGAAGTTGCCTGGGGAACAATAGGAAACGCATCTTCTAGCGAAGGACACTTTTTTGAAGCCATCAATGCAGGTGGTGTGTTGCAAATTCCAATGGTAGTTTCTGTTTGGGACGATGGATATGGCATCTCGGTGCCTGCCAAATACCAAACCACCAAAGAGAACATTTCCGAAATACTGAAAGGTTTTGAACGTGATGAAAAGGGAAACGGATATATCATTTATACTGTAAACGGTTGGGATTACCCTGAATTGTGCCGGGTTTATGAAGAAGCCGGACGCATTGCGCGCGAAAAACATATTCCGGTACTGGTGCACGTTAAAGAATTAACACAACCGCAGGGCCACTCTACTTCAGGTTCTCATGAGCGTTACAAAACAAAAGAACGACTTGCCTGGGAACAGGAATTCGATTGCATGCAGAAATTCAGAGACTGGATTCTGGAAAATAAATTCAGTACCGAAACCGAACTTGAACAAATCGAATCAGAAGCAAAAACATTTGTCAACCAATCCAAAAAAGCTGCCTGGGAATCTTATCTCACTCCGGTTAAAAAAGACCTTGCACAGTCAGTGGAATTGATCCAGGCTTTGACTTCCGGCAGTGCACATGTAGAGGAATTGGAAAATATTGTACAGCAATTGCTTACGCTTACAGAACCCTTAAGAAAAGACATTGGAGTTGCCATACATAAAGCATTGCGATTCACTTTGCATGAAACGATTAACGAACGGACTGCTTTGATAGAATTCCGTAAACAATTTGAGTCCGAAAATGCCGAACGTTATAGTTCAACCCTGTATAGCCTTTCTGCCGAATCTGTTTTACGCGTACCCGAAGTAAAACCGGAATACAGTGAAAATTCAAAAATGGTGGATGGCCGAGAAATCATGCAAGCCTTCTTCGATCTTGCGTTGGAACGCGATCCGCGTGTATTTGCATTTGGTGAAGACTTAGGAAAAATCGGAGATGTAAACCAGGGGTTTGCAGGTTTGCAGGAAAAATATGGAGAAAGCCGCGTTTTTGATACCGGGATCCGCGAACTCACCATCATGGGTCAGGGAATAGGTGCTGCATTGCGTGGACTTCGACCTATTGCCGAAATTCAATACCTCGATTACCTTTTATACGGATTGCAACCTTTAAGCGATGATTTAGCCACGTTGCAATACCGTACTAAGAGCGGCCAAAAAGCGCCACTCATTGTTCGTACCCGCGGACACCGGTTAGAAGGGATCTGGCATTCGGGCTCTCCCATGGGAATGATCATCAATGCTGTGCGTGGCATGCATGTATTGGTACCGCGCGATATGACCCAGGCTGCAGGTTTCTACAATACCATGCTGCAAAGCGACGAACCGGCCCTGATTATCGAATGCCTGAATGGCTACCGGCTCAAAGAAAAATTACCCGATAATTTAGGGGTCTACACAACTCCTGTTGGTATACCCGATATTTTAGAAGAAGGACAACACCTTACCATTGTAAGCTATGGTTCTACCCTGCGTGTTATTCAGGAAGCCATGGAGCAACTGAAAGAGTTAAGTATATCATGCGAATTGATCGATGTGCAATCACTCCTTCCTTTTGATATTCATCATTCGATCGTAGCATCGTTGAAGAAAACCAATAAACTCGTGGTGATAGACGAAGATGTTCCGGGTGGTGCAAGCGCATATATCCTGCAACAAATTCTGGAAGAACAAAATGGATATCAGTATCTCGATGCCAAACCGTTAACCATAACAGCCAAAGCTCATCGTCCGGCTTATGGCACCGATGGAGATTATTTCAGTAAACCCAATGCGGAAGATATTTTTGGAGCCATTGCAAACATGATGCACGAATACGATCCGAAATCGTTTCCTGCGTTCATTTAAAGCCTGCGCATCAATACAAATAGGAAACGCATCCCGAGTCTTATTATTTGATAGCTGAACCAGCGATGCACTTGCAACAGTAAAGTGGATTTCTTTTTGAATTCAATTTCGGCAATGGGCGCGCATCCCTCTTCCAATATTTGCATCACCCTTTTTCGTACCACTTCGGCGAATTCATTTTGGTAAATGGCTGCATTGAGTTCCAGACTTCCATAGTCACTCAGTGCATTCAGGTTATAGGATCCAACTGTTACCCAATGACGGTCAACAACAGCAATCTTTCCATGCAAAACGGATTTCTGCCACTCATAAATTTCAACCCGGTGACGTAGTAACCAGTCGTACAAGAATTTCGAAGCCGGTTTAAATAAGGTTACATCTGAATAAGACCCGGTAATTAAAACAATCCGAACACCTCTGTCCACTGCCCTTTTCATCAGACGCCGCATGCTCAATCCCGGAAAAAAATAACTGGCCACCAAAATTACTTCTGTATCAGCTTGCCTCAAAGCATTCTTATATGCTTTTGATATTTCAATACGCCGTTGAAACCAATTGTTTTGTAAAACACGTATGGGTAATTTCTCCATACTCGTGGTTGATTTAATGACAACCCTCCCATCAGGAAATGTTTTAAGCTTCCGGCGTGGCCACATTTTTTCACAAATGTGGTCGATATCAGTAACTGCATGACCTTTCAGCAATATGGCAAAATCGAGCCAGGGTTCTCGATTCCCAAGCGCATTGTATTTGTTGGCTATGTTTATACCACCCACCAAAGCAGTATGACCATCGATCAGACAAATTTTATGATGCATGCGCCGGCCTATTTTCAGTCGTTTGAAATGAACAGGAGCAAAACGGCGAAACAGGATCCGTGCATCTTTAAATTGCAGAAGGGTCTTCTTACTCCAATTTCCGGAAGCATACCCATCAATAATACAGGCTACTTTTACACCGCGTTGAGCGGCATCCAATAAAGCCTGTTGAATGCGTTTGCCGGTTTCATCTTCATCAAAAATATAAAACTGAATATGCAGATATGATTTTGCCTCCCGGATTAATTGAACCAACTCATCAAAGAATTCCTTTCCACTTCTCACCAGTTTTGCTTCCCCCATTTGGTGCAAAGGATGTTCTCTGAATAAAATTGCCATCTGCTTATTTTAACGGTTTTTGCAAATCAAATCGCCGGCCAAAGAATATCCTGAAATACGTATTGTAAAGGTTTACATCCACTGTACTTTTCAAGGTATTCGAATTGAAGTAATTGGCATAATGCACTCCACCATAATACCTTTCACCATTGTACCCCGCCACAATTCTGAAATCACCATGATACCCCAACGATTTTTGGTAAGCTGAACGGGTGTTTCCTTCCACTGTATAATTGCCAAATTGCACATTCAATCCGGGCATCAGCATCAGATTTAAAAAAAGTCGTCCCCGCGCCACAATGTTAAAAGCATATCCTCCATTCAAACCGATTAAATAGGTATAACTCTCAATCACCCGGTCTTCCGGATGAATAGTAGTTGAAAGAAAACCCGGAATCAATGAAGTATCGGATTTTAAGTGATTGGCAGCAATAGTAATTCCCGCAGCTATTGAACCTGCTGTTTTCTTTTGCCGGTCGATTTGCCACAAACCGGCCATAGCCGAATACCTTCTGTTATTAAAAAAATAATACATACTTCCTAATAACACTTCACTGGTTAAATCATTCCGAACTCTGTTCTGCAAAGCACTCGACTGCGGTTTTAAATCCTGCGGATTGCTTACATACATTCCCTGAAACCGCTGTATCAAGGCACTTACCAGATAACGCCGCCCGGTTACACCCAAACGTAAACTGGTGCTTTTAGTTTGACCCAATTTAGGATCCGGAACATCCAGAGCATCTATGCTTTGTGCATATTCTAACGTCATAAAACGATAATCGAAACCAATTCCAAACCGGTATGCATTATTAGGCCTGTAGTTTATATTGATATCGTTTTCAACGTTGGCCACATCAAGACTTTGATTCAGGGAAGTACTTACGAGGGTTACATGCAAAAAATTATCGTAATAACTGCGTACAAAAGCAGTATCGTATTGTACCCGTGAGTACCATTTTTCCTCAACAGGATTTTGTGCAAAGGTATGCCCGCATATGCATACCAGAATCAACAACCCTGTGCGGAGTATCATGACGCTGAATAATTTTCAGTTGCAGGGAATTTTAATCTTCCCCTGTTTGTATTTCGAATTACAAATGAATGCATTCGCCATATGCCTGAGCTGCCGCTTCCATTATGGCTTCGCTCATCGTTGGATGCGGATGCACAGTCTTGATTATTTCCATACCTGTTGTTTCCAGCTTACGTGCCGCCACAATCTCTGCTATCATTTCTGTGACATTGGCACCTACCATATGAGCCCCAAGCAATTCTCCGTACTTGGCATCAAAAACCAATTTTACAAATCCTTCCTTTGCTCCGGCGGCACTTGCCTTACCTGATGCGCTGAATGGAAATTTCCCCACCTTAATCTGATAGCCGGCCTCTTTAGCTGCTTTCTCAGTAAACCCTACCGATGCTACTTCCGGTGAACAATAAGTACAACCGGGAATATTATTATAGTTCAAAGGCTCCGGATGATGACCGGCAATTTTTTCAACACAAATGATTCCTTCGGCACTGGCCACATGTGCCAAAGCCGGACCCTGTACAATATCTCCGATAGCATACACACCTTTAATATTGGTTGCATAATATGCATCAGTAAGTACCTTTCCTTTATCTGTTTTTACACCCACCTGCTCGAGTCCGAGATTTTCTAAATTGGTTTGAATACCTACTGCGGATAATACCACATCGCATTCCAGTTCCTCCACCAGATTGCCGGTTTTAATTTTCACCTTGCATCCATTTCCTTTGGTATCGACTGATTCTACAGATGCTCCGGTCATCACTGTAATTCCTGATTTCTTGAATGCTTTGGTAACTTCTTTGCTCACTTCTTCATCTTCAATGGGAAGTATAACCGGCAAATATTCTACCAATGTAACTTTGGTACCCATGGCATTGTAGAAATAGGCAAACTCACTTCCAATGGCACCCGATCCCATAACCACCATCGACTTTGGTTGTTCCTGCAAGCTCATGGCTTCACGATAACCAATCACCTTCTTTCCATCTATTTTTATATTCGGCAATTCACGGCTTCGTGCGCCTGTGGCTAATATCACATGTTTGGCTTCAACGGTCTTTTTTGATCCGGCCGCATCAGTTACTTCAACTTTACCGGCCGACATGAGTTTACCAAAACCCTGAATTACATCTATTTTGTTTTTCTTCATCAAAAACGCAACACCTTTGCTCATGCCTTCTGCTACACCCCGACTGCGTTTTACAACAGCAGCAAAATCATGTTTCGAATCGGCAACGGTAATTCCATAATCACCCGCATGTTTTATATAATCAAATACCTGTGCCGATTTCAACAATGCTTTGGTTGGAATACAACCCCAATTGAGGCAAATTCCTCCCAGATTATCGCGTTCAACAATGGCTGTTTTCAATCCCAGCTGACTGGCCCGAATAGCAGCTACATATCCGCCGGGACCGCTTCCAATAACAAGTATATCGTAGTTCATGTGATCTGATTTTGCTGCAAAATAAAGGTTTATTCCGAATAATCGTATTCCCCTCTACAGCATCCTTACCTTCTTGCGGTCTCCCACTATCCAGAGGGTATCGTTGAGTTCAAATATCATCGTTGATTCCGGATTCAGAATCCGGTTTCCATTGCGTTCTATTCCCACGATTAAACCTTTAACTTTTTCACGGATTCCGCTCTCCCGAATGCTTTTACCCAAATACGGAAATCCCGGTTGAACGGTTATCTGTGTAAGGGAAATATTGGCCGTGATTTCTTCAAATTGCTGGGCATTGTTCGCCGCTTCGATGGTTGATTTAAACTGCATGATTTGTTCATCCGTTCCAATGACTGCAATCCGGTCAAACGGATACAATTTATCGTCTTTGTTTGGCACCATGATAACCCGGTTTCCACGTTCGATCATTGCCAGGTTCACACCAAACTGTTCGCGTATGGCCAGTTCAGAAAGTGGTTTACCTACTAATGTAGAATCGATATCAATATCAAAATAAGCAAGATGCGCATCCCATGGAATTAAGGTATCAACTTTGGACCGTATATTCTGAGATTCACGCAAATTCAGATTATCCAAAAACCGATCTTCAATGCGCATCGAAAATGCATGCAACTTGCGGGCAAAAATAAATCCTGCAACTATCATAATCACAAATGCAATAACCAGCGCAATGATGGTTGAAAACAACTGAATAAACAGCACCGCCACAAATGCAATTCCCAGCGTTACACGGAAAACTTCCATCACAATGATAGGACCGCGGTTGTATTTGATCAGCCACAATTGCGTATAAGAGGGTTTGTTGATTTTTTTTGTGGTCAGCATCCATAAGAAGGGCGACATAGCCAACAATGCCAATGTGGCTGTAACGATTTTACCAATATCACCTGATAAGGATACAAAAGGTTCCACAATATTTTTGGTTAATAAAATAATGGCTATCAGAATCACTGAGTTGATTCCTACAATTTCAATAAAGGATTGCAACACATTGCGCCAGTGATTCGCTGTTTGTATGCGTTGAGCTCCCGTACTGTACTGGTTTAAACTGGATAGCCATTTTTGAGGCAAGGTTCGCTCCAGAAAATTATTCAACGGATCGGCCAGTCGAATCATAAACGGCGTAAAAAAGGTTGTAATTACTGAAACCCCAACAGCAATAGGGTACAGAAAATCATGGGTCACATTCAGCGTTACACCCAAGGTAGCTATGATGAATGAAAATTCGCCGATTTGCGACATACTTGTTCCTGCCTGAATGCTTTGCTTCAGGGGTTGTCCGGATAGCAAAGAACCAATACCGACGTACAAGGTCTTGCCTAACATAACGCAGATGGTGACCAACAAAACCGGAAGTGCGTATTCTACCAACAACATTGGACTGATTAACATACCCACCGAAACAAAAAAGACAGCACCGAATAAATTTTTAACCGGCTTAAACACACGTTCAATATGTTCGGCCTGCGTGGTTTCTGCTAATAAACTGCCCATCATGAAAGCACCCAGAGCTGCAGAAAACCCTGCCATAGAAGCCAGCAACACCATACCCAAACACAAACCAATGGAAATGATGAGTATGGTTTCATCGTTTAAAAATTTAGAAGCACGTTTGAGTATACCGGGCAGAAAAAAGATCCCGGTTATAAACCATAGGATCAGGAAAAATCCCAGTTTGAGTCCGGCTTCCATTAATGCAGCACCTTCAAATTGCTTGCTAACCGCAACTGTCGAAAGCAATACCATCAGCAATACCGCAACCAGATCTTCAATGATTAAGACTCCGATAACAATACCTGCAAACTTTTTATGTTTGATATTCAGTTCATCAAATGCTCTGAAAATAATAGTTGTAGAAGAAATCGCGATAATGCCCCCCAGGTATAAGCTGTCCATATTGCTCCAACCCATGAGTTGACCAAGGTAATATCCGGTAATCGTCATTGCAGCTATTTCAAAAAAACCGGTAATCACTGCAGTGCTGCCCACTTTGATGAGTTTCTTGAAACTGAATTCCAAACCCAGACTGAACAACAAAAAGATAATGCCAATGTCGGCCCAAATCTTTATGCTGTCCATCTCCACCACTGTAGGGATCAATTTGAAACTCGGGCCCACCAGTAAACCGGCAATGATATAACCCAGCACTACAGGTTGTCTTAATTTTCTGAACAAGAGGGTTACTACTCCTGCGGCTAACAGAATCAACGCCAAATCAATGATGAGGTGGGGCAAATGGTTCATCCAACGCGAATATACAGTTTTTGAATGCTACGGTTAAAATCATCATAATGACTTTGACTTCTTGAATATATTCCTTATTCGTCTGCTTATCATGCTAATGCATAAATTAAAATATGAAAACCTGAAGTTGTTAAAGAGAAAAGCAAACCGGGAGATGGCTTTTGGCAATCGGACGGTTCTTTATTCCCGATTGTTTATTAAATTTGCACCCCTTAATTGTGAAATACATGACGAAAATTGCAGAAATCCAAACGGAAAAAGGCACCATGAAGATCGAATTCTTTGAAAAAGATGCCCCCAACACGGTTGCCAACTTTATAAAACTCGCCGAAAGTGGTTTTTATAACGGACTTTCTTTTCACCGGGTGATCCCCGATTTTGTAATTCAGGGTGGTTGCCCGAATGGAATTGGTAATGGTGGACCTGGGTATACTATTAAATGTGAGTTGACCGGCGAAAATCAACGTCACGACCGCGGAGTATTATCTATGGCGCATGCAGGCCGGGATACCGGCGGATCACAATTCTTCATCTGCCACAACCGTATGAATACACAACATCTGGATCGTAACCACACCGTGTTCGGAAAAGTAGTAGAAGGTTTGGACATCATTGATCAAATCAGTCAGGGAGATAAAATGATCAAAGTAACAATCAGCGAAGCTTAATTCACAGGCAACTATCATCATGTTACAACTCAGCATCATTCGCGAACAACCGGAAGAAGTTAAAAAACGACTGGCCAAAAAACATTTCAAACCTCTGGAAACAGTGGATGAAATCAATCGTCTGGATGAACAAAAGCGTACGGTACAGGCTGAACTCGAAGCTACCCTTGCAGCAGGGAATGCACTGGCACGTAAAATAGGTGACTTGATGAAAAGCGGACTGAAAGATGAGGCCGAGGCGATAAAAGCGGATTCAATCAATCTGAAAGAGAAGGCAAAGATGCTGGAAGAAAAAACCAGGAATCTGGAACAGGATGTGTTTAATTTATTGATTACTCTGCCCAATCTTCCTCACAGTTCAGTTCCTGAAGGAAAAACACCGGAAGAGAATCTGAATATTTTTGAACATGCGGTGATTCCTGATTTGCACGAAGGTGCCCTGCCGCATTGGGAACTTATTAAGAAATACGATATCATCGATTTTGAACTCGGTGTTAAAATAACAGGTGCCGGATTTCCGGTATATAAAGGCAAAGGAGCACGCCTGCAGCGGGCTATGATCAATTTCTTTCTCGATGAAGCCGGTAAGGCCGGTTACCGTGAAGTAATGACCCCCATAGTAGTGAATGCCGATAGCGGATTTGGAACCGGTCAGTTGCCGGATAAAGAAGGCCAAATGTACCATGTAGGAATCGACGACCTTTATCTGATCCCAACAGCTGAAGTACCGGTAACCAATATGTACCGCGATGTTATTTTGAAAGAAGAGGAGTTACCCGTTAAAAATACGGGTTATACCCCTTGTTTCCGTCGCGAAGCTGGTGCTTGGGGAGCGCATGTTCGCGGATTGAATCGTTTGCATCAATTCGATAAGGTAGAAATAGTGCAAGTTGTGCATCCCGACCATTCTTACAAGGTGCTCGAAGAAATGGTTAATCATGTAAAAGGATTACTTGAGAAACTCGAATTGCCATACCGCATATTACGTTTGTGCGGTGGAGATATGAGTTTTGCATCCGCTTTAACCTACGATTTTGAAACTTACAGTGCTGCTCAAAAACGTTGGCTTGAAGTAAGCTCTACTTCCAATTTCGAAAGTTTTCAGGCCAATCGTCTCAAGTGTCGGTTCAAAAATAAAGATGGTAAAAACGTTTTGGTTCATACCCTGAATGGCAGTGCACTTGCCTTGCCACGCATTGTAGCAACTTTACTGGAGAATAACCAGACACCGGAAGGAATAAAAATTCCAAAAGCATTAATTCCTTATACAGGATTTGACATGATCAACTAACTATTGCGTTGAAGATTCAATGCATAAAAAAAGCACCCCTCGGGGGTGCTTTTTTGTTTCGTGTAATTTCTATTTCATGGCTTTAACAATATCTACAAAACTGCGGCTTTGTAAAGCAGCTCCGCCTACCAATGCTCCATCAATATCGGGAGCTGCAAAAAGCTCTGCAGCATTATCAGGTTTCACACTGCCTCCGTATTGGATGGTAATCGAATCGGCTACAGCAGCATTGTATTTTTCACTGATCAGGTTCCGGATAAATGCATGCACTTCCTGCGCTTGTGCTGTGCTGGCTGTTTTTCCTGTGCCTATTGCCCATACCGGTTCATAGGCAACAACCACCTTGCTCATGAGTTCATCTGTTAAATGAAATAAGCCTTCGCTCACCTGGGCTTTTAATACAGCAAAATGATTGTTGGATTCTCTTTCTTCCAATGTTTCACCGCAACAATATAAGGGCAATAAACCATGAGCCAGGGCCGCATCTACTTTTTGCGCCAGCCATGCATTGTGTTCTCCAAAAAACTGACGTCGCTCGCTGTGACCGATGATGACATACTTGGCACCACAACTTTTAATCATGGATGCACTTACTTCACCGGTGTAAGCACCAGCTGGATGATTACTGCAATTTTGAGCGCCACTGCTCACTGATCCGCTGAGCATACGGCTCACTGCATTCACATAAACAAAAGGTGGAATCAATACCGTTTCGGCACTTCCCTGATACTCGGTTTGAATCATATTCACCACTTCAGATGTCAAGGCCATAGCCTCGTCAAAGCTCTTGTTCATTTTCCAGTTGCCGGCAATTATCTTCTTTCTCATTGGTTATTCGTTAATGGTTAATGGTTATTTGTTATTGGTTATTGGTTATTGGTTATTCGTTATTCGTTATTGAGTGATAGTTCGTTGGTTAGCTACTTCGTACTTTGTAATTTGTAATTCGTAATTATGTAATTGAGTTAGTGTTCGTTGGTTAGCTACTTCGTACTTCGTAATTTGTAATTCGTAATTATGTAATTATGTAATTGAGTTAGTGTTCGTTGGTTAGCTACTTCGTAATTTGTAATTCGTAATTTGTTATTAATCCTTGTTCTTTTCCCAGAGTCGGTACGTTGCGGTCAATCTGAAAACTTCATCTATAATAGCCTGATCATCGGTTGTGAACTCCACATTTCTACGTGAACACATGGCCACGGCAACCTGATACATTTTTTTCAACTGAAACGTTTCAAATCCCTGTGCCCCACCCCATGCAAAGGAGGGAATGAAATTTCGCGGGAAACCGGATCCGAAAATATTTGCCGCTACTCCTACTACAGTACCTGTATTAAACATGGTATTGATGCCACATTTTGAATGGTCGCCCATAATCAATCCGCAAAAAGTTAAACCTGTTTTTTCAAATTTACCGGTCCGGTAACTCCACAACTTCACTTCCTCGTAGGTGTTTTTTAAATTGGAATTATTGGTATCTGCACCCAGATTGCACCATTCACCAATGACCGAATTGCCTATAAATCCGTCATGGCCTTTGTTCGAATATCCAAAGAAAACCGAATTGGTTACTTCACCACCTACCTTACAATACGGTCCAACAGTAGTGGCACCATAAATTTTTGCATCCATCTTCAACCCTCCGTGTTCGCACAAGGCAAAAGGACCACGAATCTTGCAGCCTTCCATTACCTCAGCATCTTTGCCAATATAGATGGGTCCATCGGTTGCATTCAGGATGCTGAATTCAACTTTTGCTCCCGGCTCTATAAAAATGCGCTCTTTTTTCAGGTATTGGTTGGTATCCGACAAAGGCTCCGACATCCGGCCCCGGGTCAGCAATTCGAAATCCTCCCGAATAGCCTTATCGTTCAGCGAAAAAATATCATATGTAAAACGGATATGAATTCCCGTATGTGAATAGGAAATAGACTTGAAGGTTTGTGCATGATCAAAACTACTCAGACTGGCGGCATCAACTCTGCAGGCAATCAGCTTTTCTTCATCATACAATCCTTCACCGGACTGCAGGGTATGAATAGCCTGAATCAGGGCAGGTTCTGGTCCATAAGCTCCGTTTATCAGGATATTATCGTCGGCTGATTGAAGTGGGTATTTTACCTGCAAATAAGGTTGAGTCTTGTACGAAACGGATTGACCGAGGTTTCGCTCCCATTTTTCAGCCATGGTCAGGATCCCGGTTCGGATGGCCGCAACGGGCCGGGTAAAGGTAAACGGTAGTAACCCTTCCCTTTCTTCACCATCGAACAAAATAAAATTCATGGTACGAGTATAATAAAAAAGCCCTCCAATACCTTGGAGAGCCTTTTCATTTCTATGAAAAACTACTACTACTTTTTCTTGGAATAGCGTTTGTTGAACTTGTCAATACGACCTGCAGTATCTACAAACATATGTTGACCGGTAAAGAACGGGTGCGATTTATGCGAAATCTCCAGTTTGAAAAGCGGGTATTCGTTTCCGTCTTCCCATTTGATGGTTTCACGGGTATCTACAGCGGAACGGGTTAAAAAGGCATAGTCATTCGACATGTCTTTAAACACGACCAGTCTAAAATTCTTTGGGTGGATATCAGCTTTCATGTGACCAATATTTTTTAAGTGGGTTGCAAATATAGCGATAAATCTTTTTTCTGCAAATTGTTAGCCTAAAAATAAATTTCATTCCCTTGCCCATGCGGCTTAACCTGCGATTTCGTACTTTTGGTTTACTAATTTCAAAACATGAGCATTCCATCAACCCAAATTCTGAACGACAAGCAGATCTCACGCATGATTAAACGTCTGGCCTATCAGGTATACGAAAGCAATTTCGATGAAAAGGAATTGATTGTTGCCGGAATCAGCGGAAAAGGTGATGCCGTAGCCTCACTTCTGGCGAAGGAACTGGGCGAAATCAGTAAGATTAAGGTGCATGTAACCAGCGTATTGCTCGATAAAGACCAACTGAACCGTGAACAGGTAAAACTGGGGGTTCCCATCTCCTTATCCGATAAACCGGTGTTGGTGGTGGATGACGTTCTGAATACCGGTCGTACCTTTGTTTATGCCTTGCTCCCGTTTGTAGGAATGGGTACCAAAAAAATCCAAACCCTGGTATTAGTCGACCGAAATCACCGGCTTTACCCCATCAGTGCCGATTTTATAGGGATGTCGCTTTCTACAACATTGCAGGAACATGTAGATGTAACCATCCAAAAAGGCAAGGTGAATGTGTTTTTACGCTAAAGCATTCAACCTCCGGTTTATCTGATAAATTCTTAACTTGCTGGCTCATCGACAAAATCATGAAAAAACGATTAGCCATTCTCCTTTCCGGCATCTTTACTCTGCTTTCCCTTGTTGGGGTATGGTGGTATTCAGGTAATGTATTATCTGAGGAAAAACCAACCGGCGAAGGTATGGAGACCAATCTGAAAGGCAGAACGGAATGGGAAGTGGATATGTTGGCTGATCCAAACACCCAACATATTCCCGGAAGAATCAGAAATCTTGAAATTGGCTATGCAGCAACTCTCCCTTCGAAACCGCTCTGGTATCAGAAATCAGATTATGGTATTTGGGTGCAACGCGGACCGGGTAATATTGGCGGAAGATCGCGCGCTATTTGCATCGATAAAAACAACGAAAATATATTGATTGCCGGAGCTGCCAGCGGCGGAATCTGGCGCAGCGAAGATCAGGGCACTTCCTGGTACCGCACTACTTCCGATACCGATTTTGTGCCTGCAACCAGTATAGTACAGGATATTCGTCAGGGAAAAACACAAACCTGGTATGCAGGATCGGGAGAGATTTACGGCTCTGCCTTGCCGGGTGGTTATATATACGGATACGGGGTACGCAAATCAACCGATGGTGGAAAAAGCTGGAACCGGTTGGGTACTACGTTTTCCAACAACCCGCAATTTGATATTGCGTTTGACTTTGTGCATCGTCTCGCTATTAATACATCCATTGATTCACTGGATGTGGTTTTTGCGGCCACTTACGATGGTATCTTCCGCAGTCTTGACGGCGGACAAACCTGGGTCAGGCGTCGCGGAGGCAGCGTATCGGGAGCCAGTTTGTGGTCGGATGTGGTTGTTACCAAAACCGGTGTGGTTTATGCTGCCCTGTCAGCCGGGGGACATGGAGGTATCTGGCGCAGCACCAACAACGGTTTTACATTTGTGAATATTACTCCTGCCTGGTATACACAAAATTGCTCCAGAATTGTAATGGGTCTTGCTCCGTCAGACGAAAATCAGGTGTATTTTGTAGCTCATACACCGGGAACCGGAAAAAAATCAACCAACTTCAGGGGCGATGAAGAGTGGAACAGCTTATGGAAATACACCTATAAGAGTGGCGATGGAACCGGAAACGGAGGAGAATGGGAAGACAGGAGTGTAAATATTCCGGATAATTTTCCGGGCGATTTCGGGCAATTTATCACACAGCAAGGTTACAGCATGCACGTTGATGTGAAACCCGATAATCCAGATGTGGTGTTTTTGGGTGGCACCAATTTATACCGTTCAACCGACGGATTTAAAACAGCCAACAACACTTCGCAGGTTGGTGGTTATGCAGTGGGAACCAAACGCCCTGATTACAAGGAATACCCCAACCATCACCCCGACCAGCACGGCGTTATTTTCTTTCCTTCAAATGCAGGTAAAGCCTTATCAGTTGACGATGGCGGAATCCAACTCTCACAAAATTGCCTTGCCGAACCATTGATCTGGACATCCCTGAACAATGGATTTGTGACCACACAATTTTATACCGTTGCCATTGATCACTCCACCACCAGTCCGATACTGATGGGTGGTTTGCAGGATAACGGTACTCAGTTTACCGCCAGCAGCGATTACCGGCAACCGTGGGTGATGCCTTATAGTTCGGATGGTTCGTTTTGTTTTATTGGAACCAATGCCAGCGAATATTATGTTTCCATTCAGGAAGGCAGAGTGTATCGTTTATTGTTGAATTCGGAATTCAAACTGGATCAAATGGCACGTCTCGATCCGAAAGGTCGTAATCGCAGCAAATACCAATTCATCAATCCGTTTACCCCGGATCGCAACGAATGGAAACGCTTGTATATTCCAAATGGAAATACTTTGTGGAGAAATCACGATGTTTCGCAAATTCCCCTGCATCCGCAGATCGACAGCAATGCTGTAACAACCGGATGGGAAGAATTAATCCAGGCCCGGTTACCCGATTCTACCGATGAGATTACAGCCATAACCAGTTCCCTTTCGCAAAACGATATGATTTATTTTGGTACACAAAAAGGTCAATTGTTCAAACTGGCGCATGCATCCGACAGCAATCCTGTTGCTGTAAATATTCGCGGCAGTAATTTCCAGAATGGATATATCAATTGCATTGCCACCGACCCAACCGACAGCAATAAATTGTATTGTGTGTTTTCCAACTATGCTATCCTGAGTGTTTTTTATTCCAACAACGGTGGTACAAGCTGGACAGCTATTTCAGGCAATCTGGAACAGAATGCAAATGGAAGCGGTTACGGTCCATCGTGTCGTTGGTTTACAGTTGCACCATTGCCTGATAGTACTTTGTATTTTGTTGGAACCAGCACCGGATTATTTGCCACATCCAAACTTGATGGCATGAATACGGTATGGAGCCGTCAGGGACCACGAAGCATCGGATACAATGTAGTAACCATGATGGATTATCGCGCAACTGATCATACGCTGGCTGTGGCCACTTATGGTGCCGGAACTTTCACTGCAACACTGGCAGCACGAGATCATACAGCCCTTAAAAAGGAAAATGAAATGCTTGTACATATGCAGATCTATCCGAATCCGGCTTCCGAATTTATACAGCTGGATCTTGCCGATCACTCAGCATGGATAAGAACAGAAATTTACACACTGAATGGTCAAAAAGTTTTATCAGAAGAAACCGGATTTAGAAGAAGAATTGAGATTGCAAATCTGAACAAGGGAATTTATCTCGTGCGCATTGAAACAGCCAATGCTGTTACCTGTAAGAAAATTCTGGTGCAATGAAAAATGCCGGCTTTGCTCAAATGCAAAACCGGCATCTTTTATTCCCTTTAAAAATCCGAATCAATTAAATCATCAACCACTCATCCAGATTGGTGAGCGCCATGGTAAAGCCCTCTTCAAATCCTAAGGCTGCAATCTTTTCAAGATCTGCTACTGTTGCATACGACACTACAATTTCAACGCGTGAACCGGTGGATGTTTCTTTAAAAGTGCAGTCCCAATACGAAACCGGAAATTCGCCGGATGGTATTCCCTTTTCATCGCAGAATGCATCTTTCCCGCTGAAGCGTACTTTTGGTTCTATGGCTTCATAATCCACACGGCACCATGTTGGTACTCCATCCGGACCAACCATCGCATACATCCATGTTCCACCTACACGAAAATCCATACTTTTGGTTTGTGCTTTCCAGGGTTTCGGTGCCCACCATTGATCCAGAACTGCGGGATCAGTCCAGGCTTTCCAAACTTTATCAACCGGTGCGTTAAAATCGCGGATGACATTAACTTTTTTGTTCGCCAGATCTTTGACGAATTGAATTTTACTTTTTGCTTCCATTTCTTTAAGTGTTTAAGGTATTTAATACTTCGTCGAGTTGATTGAAGCGGTCTTCCCACATCTTTTCGAATTGCTTTATCCAGTCGGCCACTTCCTTTATTTTTTTACCATCCAGATGATAATAGATTTCTCTCCCCTGTTGCACCTGGTGCACCAGGTGGCATTCGGTTAAAATTTTCAAATGTTTCGACACCGCTTGTCTACTGCTGTCGAAGTGATCGGCCAGAGCATTGGGCGTCATCGCCTGCAATGCAATCAACCCAATAATTGCTCTGCGTGTAGGATCGGCTATGGCCTGATATACATCTCTGCGAATGGTACTTGTTTTCATATGTGCAACTATTCGGTAGCAAATATATATGCAACTATTCGGTTGCTCAAATCAGAAAACTGTAAAATTTCCTATGCAGTTGATATACTGGTATTTAAAATTGAATGAGCAGCTATTTTTTTAACTCACCCGAAAATATTCTTTATACCAATCGGTTTCGTGGTGGTCGATTTTTGAAGAATCTATGCGATGCAGAGGATCTATCTTAGAATAAAGAATTTCGAGAGAGGCAAAATCGCGCTGACTGATCACTTTAAAGCCATGGCGCATCAATTGTGCGGCACAAACTCCGGCGCCTATCTGATACACCTTGTTTTCGCCGAAACGGTTACCATCATAAATTACCTGGCTGCCGCATGCTCCACTCACATCCATCATCACAGCCAACTCAATATTTTCTTTCACGGCCAATTCCAGCATTTTCTCCGATGCCCGAAGAATGCCTTCCGTCCAGTCGATACCTGACTCTGAAAGCATTTTCGCTTTTCCATCCAACACATCAAAACCGGTGCCTCCGTGTAAATCGCACATTTCGCGTGGAGAGCCAAATGAAAATTCTTCCGGACAAAATGTTTTGATCCGCACTGTATCGAACTGCAATAATTTTAATGCTGAGGGATATTCACCATTTGCAGTTCCGTCGTAACCGCACATCACCCCGGTAAGACATGAACTCATCAGGATACGTAACGGATTTTCCCGATTTGGGATTCTCAAATTATGCAGGTATTCACGGTCTGTCATGGTTCTAAAAAATATTTAGCTGATTCCTCCTTGTAAAAATAAAATTTACCGGAAAAATAAGATCAAGATACTGAAATAAATTTTCGGAATGTAGGTTGACTTTGTAATTCAAATCCGTTTTTCACATATACTCTTTCTCCTTCGGCGGTTGCGTGCAATTCAAATGCCGTGATACCTTGATTGGCACCTGCCTCAACCAAGGCATTTAAAATGGTTTTGCAAACTCCCCTGCGACGAAATGCAGGAACTGTATACATATTCATTATATATCCCCAACGGCCTGATGGGTTTTTAAAATTTCCCGGTGTGATACGAATATGCATCGAACCAATACCGGCAATTTCACTTCCGATGCGAGCAATAATGGAAATACAAGAACCATCTTCCGTGGCTTGTTTAAAATATTTTTCCATTTGCTCTTGCAATGTCTGAATTGCTTCCAGACTTTGTTGTCCTGATAATTCCAATGCAAACTTAATTCTGCATTCAGTTAAAATTGCCGCATCATTCGGTGTGGCGGTTTCCAATGCTAAATCTTGCATAATAAATTTTACTATCTATCCATTCGGATACGGCATTCCTATTTTCTATGCCAATGATACAAACAAAGCAGTTCTTGTTCGTTGGGAAAACTAAACTGCTTTATAAACACAAATCCCAGTTTTTCCAACAAACTGATTGAGGCCGTATTATGCGGGACTACTATGGCACTTAATTTTTCCAGATGAAACGATTGAAAGGCCAATTCCAGAACAGCAGCGGCACATTCAAAGGCATAACCTTTACCTGTATAGGAAGGCAAAAGTGCAAAACCAATATCTGGTTCGCTTAAGTTTGGGCGTTGTAATAAACCACACATTCCAATCGGAATTCCATTTTCCTTTAAATCAACTTTCCATAATCCGAAATCATGTTCACGATAACTTTTCAAGGGTCCGTTTTCAAGGTAGTACTTTGCCTGCTCTTCATTTTTAACGTTACGATCTCCGATAAACCTTATCCAGCCTTCGCTGTTTAATAATTCAAGGATGAAGGCAGTGTCGTTTAATGTAAGTTTCCTTAGAACTAAACGTTGTGTCTCTAAAATGATCTGATCTGTAGCCTGCATGTTTAAGTAATTGCTACGTGTGTTAAGGAATTTAAATAATATTCATGTATTGTGGCACCTAATCCGGGAGTATCCGGAATAGAAATAATGCCATTTTTGTGATAAGCTATTCCACCAGCAACAGGATCTTCATCAAACATCAATGGAGTATCAAAATCGAAATACACTATTTTTTCGCTGGTTAAGGCCAGGTGTGCTGCAGCGGTAAATCCAAGACGAGATTCAAGAAATCCTCCCATCTGCATTTTTATATCAGCTTTCTCTGCCAGTTGAATAATTTTTAGCGCTTTAAAAATTCCCGAAGATTTCCCCAGCTTCACATTGAACATGGTACATGCATTCAAGGCTATTAATCTTTCTGCATCGTGATGATCGCAACAGCTTTCATCAGCCATAATCGGAATTGGACTGTTCAGGCTTATTTCAGGCAATCGCATAAAATTCCATTTGGGTATGGGTTCTTCGCAATGTTCGATTTTAAAAGGAGATAATGCTTTCAAAGCAATCCTGGCCTCATCAACTGCCCAACCCTGATTAGCATCGATGCGCAACGGAACTTCCATACCGATGGTCTCCCTTACTTTTCGTATGCGTTCTACATCCTTTACCCCGTCATCTCCTAATTTCACTTTGATGATCTGAAAGCCCCTGCTCAAAATTTCACGCGCATCTTCAGCCATTTGTTCAGCGCTTCCCACACTGATGGTATAATCAGTTTGCAGCACTTTATTGTTCTTTCCATTCAAAAACTGATACAACGGCACACCGGCATCTTGAGCGGCCAGATCATACAAGGCCATATCAAAAGCACTCTTGACCGAACTGTTTCCGTAAATCAATTTATCCATGATTTCCGAACAGGTTTCTATTTGAAGCGGATCTTTATGCAAAAGATTTCGCGCGATGTATTGTCCCACCACAAAACAGGTATCCATGCTTTCGCCGTGAATGCTCATAAACGGACTGCATTCTCCCCAACCTGCTAGTCCGGTATCCGTATGTATACGAACCAGCATATTTTCAGCATGCGTAAACTGACCTAAAGAAATGATAAAAGGTTTTTGAAGTTTTATCGGGGATTTGAACAGTTCTATTTTCGAAATTTCCATGGAAACATTATGTCTTTCAAATCTAACAGGATGTTTATTTGAATTTCACTTTTTTTGAAGACGTCATGAAGGTTTAGCAAACTAACCTTCATGGCGCATCCATATACCATGGTTTGAAAAAAACAAATCCTTTCCTTCAGTTTTGCTTACGACTACCTGCGTTCAATTGCGGGTAAAAGTTTTCACAACTGATCCATTTAAATCATCCGACAACTGAATATAATAAATTCCCTGACTCAGAAATGATACGTCAATTCCATGTTCATTCAGGTGCAAAGTACCCTGAGCTACCTGCTTTCCTATCCGATCTATAATCACATAGGAATTATCAGAAACTTGTGCATTTTTCCGGTTAATAAATAAGAATTCCTGCGTTGGATTTGGATATACAGAAAAACCGAAGCCCGGTTGCGATTCTTCTAAAACAGAAGTTGAAGAAGGAGGAATATATAAATTAGTATTTTTATAAACATTGCTGGTTCCACCAATTACAGCAGATGTTGCACTGGTCATAAAAACAGAATATAAATTGGCCGTCGTTCCGGCATTTTCTAAGAACCAGCTTCCTCCCCCATCTGTTGTGCGCAATACGATTCCGGAATCACCCACAATCATGCCGTTGAGTGCATCACTGAAATGTACCGAGTGCAAAGTTTGGGTTGTTCCACTGGTACGTGGGTACCAATGCAATCCGCTGTTGATGGAGATGGCAATGATGCCTTTGGTTCCAACGGCAAAAGCAAGACTCGTATTCACATTGTAAATTGCATTCAGACCTGCCGGTACCGGTGTAGTGTATACATTTTCCCAATCAGCTCCTCCGTTAGTGGTTCTGTAAATAGAACCGTCGGATCCTGCAGCGCAACCATTGGCAGTAGAAGTAAAATGCAAATCCTGCAACGTCACTCCTGTGCCCGCTGAAGTTTGTTTGGTGAAACTAAAACCGCTGTTGGTGGTTTTATAAACAAAACCTCCCGTTACACCAAAAAAGGCATCTTTATTTGAAACGGCTGAAACAGCCCAAAGAGAACTGCTATTGGGTGCTGTTTTTGAAGTCCAGGTCTTGCCTCCATCGGTGGTTTTTTGAATCAAGCCGACATTTCCGGCTGCATATCCCACCAGTGAATCCACAAAATCGATGTCCCGAAATCCCATTACCGGTGAAGTAGACCAGGTTAAACCGCCATCGACTGTCTTAAAAAAGGTGGTCACACCACAGGCAAATCCTCTGCTGGTAGTAATAAATTCAAGTGATTCCATTTTTCCGGATGAAGGAATTGGAATAACACTCCATTGAGCGGTGCAATTAATAACACCCCCAGCGGTCATAAGACCGAGAAGCAATTTTTTCATGTTAAGTTTGGTTTGGTAGGATAAAAATAACAAAAAATCCACATTTCCAAACACTTAACTTTCAACAGTCATAATTTTTTGCTCTACGGTATTCCTCAAACCCGATTGCTCAGTTAATGCATGATCCGAATCTACAAAACAAAAAGCCCGGTTGGTTGATGAATGCAGGGTAGATGAATTTTCGGCATGTAGTCAAAAGAAAATCTGACCCTTCAGTGCTTAATAGCTTGAAAGTAAATGGGCTAAAACCGGTAGTCGATTCTGGTCCTAACTTCGCACCCATTTTATTTTAACTGCAGTGAATTGTTGCAAATTCAGTCGTTGGTCGCGCACCACATCAAAACCGTATTTGAGATAGAAGCCGATCGGCGAATGATAGCGGGTTCCATCTTTACGGAATTCCAGATCGTGCTCAATCACCCAACGGATCAGTTTAGACTCCCGTTCTTTGAACACCTGAAGTATTTCCTTCCCTGATCCTTTCATTTGACCGGCTTTTCCAATCAGAATGGAAAACCAGGTTTCTTCCTCCAGCATAAAAGTATAAGCCCACCCTAAAATATGTTTATCCGTATTCATCAACAGGTAATGATGAGGTTCGTATAACTGATTTAGGTATATCTCAAAATCAGCGATGGTGTCATAAACTATTTTTGCCGGATACTCTGCATTCCATAATTGAAACAAAGCCTCTTTTTGTACTTTGTTTAATGCAACAGTCTCTACCCAATTGTATTTTGTCATAGGTCTAATTTCACTACATTACCAGGTTAAGCGGTAATGAAATTGAATGTCCAATTTAACAACTTGCGTTATAAATTCACAAATGAATTTCAAGAAAAATTAATTGATTCGAAGCCGAATAACCTCAGAAGTCTGCGTCACATACAAGCGCTAACGCAATTCAAGTTAATGCTTTCGTGTCGGCATCCGGGCAACATTGTACCAGGTTACGGCTTATCAATTCCTTCCAATCGCCAGATCCCGGTGCTAGAATCGTTATTCCTTTTGCCTGAATCCTTCGCTCGTTTCAGAACCGCAACCATTCGGCTTATTCCATGGTTCTGGCCATGATGGCTAGTGCATTACCTTTTCTCCGATTATAAAATATCCGCTTGCTCCTTGAAGAAATAAATACGCGGGCATCTTCTTCAGCCGGACCGGCGTATGTCAATTGCACCTTTTGTCTCGTTTTAACTGAAATCCGGTAAATGCAAAATACTCCGGTTTCCATAGAAGAATAATAAATCCATTTTCCGTCCGGACTAAACATGGGCCAGCCGTCACGAATGATTGGATCATTTGTAATATTATCAGCGATAAAAGTTGAACAATCGAGTACAAAAATATCATCCGAAACAATACCGTTTTTCAGGTATACAATTTTATTCATCTGAGGACTGTATCTGGCGCAGGTTTCATCTTCTTCCGTATGGGTTAATCTTAATGTCTCGCCTGAAAACAACTCATACCGGTAAATATCCAAAGAACCATTTCCAGCTGTTGAGCTATAAAGAATATATTTTGAATCCGGACTGAAATAAGGATGAATATTCCGTGCTTTATTCCACGAAATTCGTTTTATAGTTCCTGTATGTCTTTCGAACAAAAAAATATTTTCATTAGAATCTCTATCGCTCGTAAATGCTACGATTGATAAATCTTTATTCCAGTCGGGAAAATAATTATTGAACGTATCAGACCAGAGCGTCGTAATACTGCTGTCACCTAAATTCATGTTATACAATTGCCATTTCCCGGTTTGATTTGATTGAAACAACAATTTTGAATCATCAGCCGACACCCTTGGATAAGCATATTCAACTCCATCTCTCGAAAGTATGGACTGAGCTGATACAGACTGCATCGTTACCATTGCTAAACAAAATATACGTTTACCCTGCTTCATTTAGTTCCCTTAAAATTTTTTGAATTACCGGAATGGGTAACATCCCACACCTTAAAAAAGCTTTTCTAAGTCCGGCGATTTTGAATTGCCTATCCCCTGTGAGCCGGTAATCATTAAACAACAGACGGATTGCCTCCGCTCCCATTTGATAACTCAAAGCCTGAGAAGGCCAATGTATTACCCTTTCAATTTCCCTGTCAGCAAATTCATCCAATCCAACACAATGAGCTTCCCAATACAAACGGGACTTTTCTTTCGACCAACCGTAATAATGGATCCCGGCATCCAGCACAATTCGAACTGCTCGTATCAGATTCCATTCCAGCAGGCCCAGATAATTCCAACTATCCTTATACACCCCAAGGCTATTTCCTTCATTTTCTGCGTAACAAGCCCACCCTTCAAAAGTTCCGGGATACAAAAACTGTTGCTGTGTCCCATTCAGACTTATTGTATTTCGCATACTGGCCTGCAGATGATGTCCCGGAATGGCTTCATGTAAATACAACCATTCAGCAAAACGTTTTCGGAATCTGCTTCCATAAAAATTATAATAGAAAACATCTTTTCTATAGGCGGTTGAAGCGTGGCTCAGGTACATTCCCGGGGGAGTCCGGATATCTGCATTCGGCCATTGAACCGGAAAAACCCGGGGTAGTTTATCTATTTCACAGAACGCTTTCAAATTTGAACGGATAATCTCATCGGTTTGTGAAAATTTCATCAACAACTCTTTCTGATCCTGATAAAAAAATGAATCGTGCTTAAATGCCTTATACAAGCCGTTGCGGGTTTTGAATTGAAGCGCATGCTGTATGGAATCTATTTGTTTATTGATGCGTTCAACTTCCTTTTGACCAAATTGCATCACTTCAACAGGCATTTTATTAAGTCCTGTAAATTTTTGAATAAAATATTCATACCAACCCGCGTAATTTAAAGAATCAAAATACCCCATCTCAGGCATTAAACGCCCGGCCAAAACCCATTGCCTTTCCAGTTTAATTCTTTTTAGATTTACGTCAAGTTCATATACAATCTGATCATAACAAAGACGTTCCTGAACAGATAAAGTCGTTCGATCAAACAACTTCAAAAGGTTTTCCTGTTCATGCATGAATGAAGATTGTCTGTTTAATGAAAATGTATCCGGAATGGCCAAAAAATAGTTGCGGTAATCATACTCAAAATCAGGAACGTTCAAGACTCCATAACCTTGTTTGAATTGCTGAAGAAAATCCCTGAAGTTTCTATTAGAATTGCATTCCGGAAGACCAGAAAAATTTAAGTACCAAATACCAAACATCCATATACAAAACCAGAGTCTCATTTGTTCATTGTGGTGGATAACCAATTTTCAACAACAGAACCAATTACCGGATTATACTTTCCCGGATTTGAACTGGATGCCTGATAAGATTCAGCATGCAGCATACCATGATCCATTTTTTCTACTACGCTTAATTCCGCATTGCTCTTCTTATAAAATTGTAACGTATTAAATATAATTTCATGATCATCATGAGAAGCTATATAATCACTGGAACCCCACAGCAACAAAACATTGCCCGTATATGTACTCCAGAGTTCCGGGATGTTCAAAGCATACAACTCTTTGTTGTATTCCCGTGAGCGTAAATCAAAAAGTTGGAGGTATTCAGCACAAACCGGTTTTTTTAACGCTGCTTGCGCTGTAGTCATATTTTCTTCAAAATAGAAATGCCCACAAACGCAAAAATCACGGATTAACTGATCGGTTTCAATAGGAGTCATTTGATAAGCCTCCGCAATAGTCCGGCGTGTTTTTGCCAGGTACTCTATAAAACTGGAACCAATCGTACCATAGGCAACTATTCCTTTAATGGATAATTCACGAGCAACCAATGGTGCAAAAATACCACCCATACTATGGCCAAAAATAAATATGCGATTTGAATCAATGTCAGGATCTGTCTTAAGCGTTTTAATAGCTGCTATATATCCATTCAGTTCTTCTATAAAACTTACCTCATTACAAGGTTTACAGAATCCAGCATTGTCGCCAATTCCGGGCTTTTCGATACGTGCTGAAATAAATCCTGTCCTAACCAGTTTATTCAACAATTGTAATTCAGCACGTCCCGTATCCAATGGACTATCGAGTGAGTAACAACCTATACCTCCAAGAAATACTATTAACGGTTTTTTACGCTTACCTGCGGGTTTCTGCACAATGATTCGTTGCAAACCGATCTCTGTTTTACATTGTAGATATGACACTTGTATGTCGCCATAGCTTTCTTTAGGAAATGCGTAGAACGTGGACTTTCCTGACACTGCTCTTTTATTCCGCAACAGGTTAAAACTGAATGCATCCCCTGCTTTGTTTACCGATAATACGCTCAATACATCTTGCGTTCGACTTAATTCTTTGCCATTAATGCGCGTTAAAATGTCCCCCTTTTTAAACCCTGCCTTTTCAGCAGTAGATCCTTTGAGAACTTCGCTAATTAGTACACCATTAACCTGTTGGATACCCATCACTTTCTTTACATCTTCCGCCAGATTTTCCATTCGAATACCCAGGTATACCCTTCGGGGTAAATCCTGTGCTTGCACTGAATGCATTAACGCGATAACGATGATACATGCGACGCTTATAAATTTAGGTATGTATTTCATTTGGATTTGCAATTATTAAAAATGCGTATCAATACTTTTTCTGTTCTTTCAATTTCCGCAATCGAAATTCCTTTTAATGCCTGAGCCCGATTCTTGATTACAATGGAATTGAGATCGGCCAATATCTGGTGACCTAACCGCGTTACCGTAAGCTGACGGAATTTTCTGTTCTCCTTCAATTTTTCCCGGGTCAGATATTTATGCCTGATTAATAAATCTATGATCCTGTTTATGGAAGCTTTGTCTTTGAAGACTGCCTCAGCAAGTTCGTTTTGCGCAATGTCCGGATCATCAATAATTGCTTTAAGAATTAACCATTGATCAATGGTGATGGAATAACCATGAGCTTTGAGTATGGTTTGGGCATACTGGCGATATGCTTTGATGGATCTCTCCAGATTATAAAAGAATATTGAATTGAGCTTTTCCATTCTCAAATTTAAGACTATATTTGATATATCAATTATTAATATTTAATAAGCTTAAAAGACTGACAGTCCACATCATTCGTAATTCTTACAACGTAGACTCCATCGGTGTAAGTACTCAAATCAAACTCATCTGAATCCGATTCTATTATTACAGTTCCCATTATATCCCGAATTTGAATTTTATCACCATACCTTCTTCCTTGAATGCTTATTTTTCCATAGGTCGGATTGGGAAATGCAACTATTTTATTCGACTCCGGTTTTTGGGTCAGCGAGGTGTTTAAATTCAATTCCCACCAATCATTATAAAAATTTTGCTCATTCACGTAAAGAAAGCCTGCTCCGGCAAAAGCTCTGTTGTTTACAGAGATGCCAATGGCATAGGCACGATCTATTGCTTTGAAATCTGTATATGGTTCCCAGACATCCTTTTCGGGACTGTACATGCAAAACTCTTTGAAATAATACGTGGTCAAACTATCCTTTGCTTTTCCCAATCCAACCACAGCTTTACCATTTAAAACAAAAGCAATTCCATTATCGCGTCCCTTTGAGTCGCAATAATCCGACTTTTGCTCCCAGGTATCAGTTGCAGGAACATATCTCCATACTTGCGATGAGTTCATTAAAACTGCATCTTTTAAATGCATTCCACACGCCACATAACCATAGTTATCCAGAGAAAAAGCCATTGCACCATAATGCGGACCTGCGGGATATGCTTGTTTCTCTGTCCATTGATCGGTTTGCGGATCGTACATCCATACATCTGCAGTTGCCTGAGGAAAACCAGTTTGTCCACCAACTACAAAGGCTTTATTATCCATAACAAAACAAGCAGAACCACTTCGAGCAGTATCCGGCAATGACGCCTTTTGCATCCAGGTATCTGTAGCGGGATTATAAGCCCATAAATCTTTTAAAAATGTATAATCTATCGTATTGTATGCTTGTGCACCTAAACCAACATATCCGATTTCATTAATGCTGAATGCAATTGCGGCGGTACGGTTTAAACTACCGGGTAAGTCGGATTTCTGATTCCAGGAATCGGTTTCAATATCATATTCCCAAAGGTCTTTCTTACTGATAAAATTACCAATATACCCTCCGCCAACATAGATTTTATTTTGAATGGCAAAGCAAACGGGAGACCATCGTCCTTTTCCATTTGCCTCCGGAATACTTTTGCGGACTTCCCAATCTTGTGCAAATACAAAATTTTGCCAGCTCAACAAAATCAACCATAAACCTTTCATGCTATTCATTGAATTTTATCCCTTTCATCGTATACATTTCTCCGTTTGTACCCCATATCCGAATAAAACAGAATCCTTGGGGTAAACTTTGTGTATCCAATCGATTTCCTGAATCGCTGGAATTGTAACAAGCCAAATACTTTCCCGTGAGGTCAAAAATCTCAATGCGGTTGTATGTCCCGTCTATAAAAAGTTCACGATTGAATACAGTTGGGTAAATTTTCACATCTTCAATTGGTGAATGGATGTCAACCACTGTTAAATTATTCACTGCATACTGTAAGGATATGGACGAATCTCCTTGTTCATGCCTGTAATAATTGAGTATTGCCAGCGGTTGATTATACCCTTCCTTATACCATGTGTATTTAGTAAAATAGGAAGAATCAAAGTAATCATAGCGAAATTGACTCTTTTTCTCTCTGACTAAAAATACCCCATCTATACCTTTCCCCGGAAGGATTAATTTCCCATAACGGATTGCTTTTACTTCTGTTTTACCGGAATAGGAATACATAATTCCAAACGCAGAGCTTTCATACCGATAGGCATCAGAAAACGAATCACCTACCGATAACGGAAAAAGCAATCCTGCAGCAGGATCTGTATCTATGATGGTCAGAACACTCCCTACTTCTCCTACCCGATAAAAACTGTCATTCAACTTGTAATGTGAATACGTATAATTACTGGTGTCGCTTTTTAAATAAGAACGAACCAATACGTTTGCATTTGGAAAAATGGAGGCATGTGGTGAAGCGCTTATTTCCATCACCTCGAAAACTTTTTGATTGGTGGGATTTCCTGTGATTGAGGAGAAATCCCATACAGAATCTGCATCAATACTGAATGGATCAATATAATCCGGCAACGTCGCGGTTTGAAGGGTGAATGAATTTCCAGGGGCACCTAAGATATCACTTGACTGAAGAGATTGCGCCGTTGCAATCAATGGCCCGCATAAACAAAGAATGATAAGTTTTTTCATGTGTTAATTGATATATCAACCATAAGTCACCGGCATATCAATACAAGTTGTACCCAGGAGGCAAAAACAGCTTAACAAACTGATTTTCAGGAAATAAATTTGTAAATTAGACGAGAGAAAGGTAGTAATGAATTATCTGCCTGGCTATATAGTTTCCGTTTTTCAATAGCCTGCTTTGGCCGGAATATTTTTGAGTCGTTCTTTTAAATCGAGTCGGTTTTTACGAGCCGCATCAATGGCAATATCATATCCCGCATCCGCATGCCGGATCACTCCCATTGCCGGATCGTTGTGCAAAACCCGTTTGAGCCTGCGTGCAGCTTCTTCCGTTCCATCGGCAACAATTACCATTCCGGCATGTATGGAATAGCCCATCCCAACTCCACCACCCTGATGCACACTTACCCAACTCGCTCCTCCGGCCGTATTGATCAGCGCGTTTAAGATGGGCCAATCGGCAACGGCATCGCTCCCGTCTTTCATCGCTTCTGTTTCGCGGTTGGGTGATGCTACCGAACCGGTATCCAGATGATCCCGTCCGATCACAATGGGTCCCTTCACTTTTCCTGTTCTTACCAATTCGTTGAAAGCCAAAGCTGCCTTTTCGCGGTCGCCTTGTCCAATCCAGCAAATGCGGGCAGGCAATCCCTGAAATGCAATGCGTTCGCGTGCCATTTCGAGCCAACGGTGCAACGAATGATTTTCGGGAAACAAATCTTTCATCACCTGATCGGTTACATAAATATCGTTGGGATCACCGCTTAAAGCAACCCAGCGGAACGGACCTTTACCTTCGCAAAAAAGCGGACGGATATAAGCCGGAACAAAACCCGGAAAATCGAATGCATTCATAACACCCCGCTGATCTTTTGCCTGACCGCGTAAATTGTTTCCATAATCGAAAGTAATCGCTCCTTGCTTTTGTAATTGCAACATCAATTTTACATGATGTGCCATCGTATCAAGTGCAAGATTAATATACCGCTGCGGATCGGTTTTACGTAATCGATCAGCCACTTCTTCTGCCAAACCTTCCGGATAATATCCATTCAATGGATCGTGGGCCGATGTCTGATCGGTTAATAAATCAGGAGTAATTCCTCTATCAATCAAACGCTGAAGCAGATCAACTACATTACACAACACACCAATGGAGACACGCTTGCCTTCTGCTTTGGCTTTCAGCGCCATATCAATGGCCTGATCTACGTCACGTGACATCACATCGAGATACCGCGTTTCGATTCGTTTTTTGATTCTCCATTCAACCATTTCTGCAGCCAGGCAAACACCATCACACATCGTTACAGCAAGCGGTTGAGCTCCTCCCATTCCTCCTAAACCTGCAGTAACAGTCAAAGTTCCTTTTAAACTGCCCCCAAAATGTTGTCGTGCAGCTTCTGCAAAAGTTTCATAGGTTCCTTGTACAATGCCCTGTGAGCCGATATAAATCCAACTACCGGCAGTCATCTGACCATACATCATCAAGCCTTTTTTATCCAATTCATGAAACGTTTCCCAATTGGCCCATTTCGGTACCAACATGCTGTTGGAGATGAGCACCCGCGGAGCATCTTTATGGGTCGGTAATATTCCTACCGGTTTTCCACTTTGTATCAATAAAGTCTCATCGTCTTCCAAATCCTGCAAGGCTTTTACGATCAGCTCAAAACTTTCCCAGTTACGGGCAGCTTTTCCAATTCCACCATAAACCACCAGATCTTCGGGCCTTTCAGCCACATCCGGATCCAGGTTATTGTGCAACATACGTAATGCGGCTTCCTGTATCCATCCTTTACAACTCAGTGTATTTCCAGTGGCGGCGTGCAATTCTTTTCGGATCATATGCTTCAGATTATTGGGCAAACTTAAAGTTAAAATCCTTTTTCCTCAAGCAATACCGGTTATGAATCGTTAATTCAGGATCAATTTGGTTTGTAAAAGTTCTATAATTGCACGATATTTTGATCTTTGTAAGCAGAACCATGCGGATATGACCGAAAAAAACAGGGCTGATGCCATCTTTCTTTATGCTACTGAAGGTATTATTCAAACCGATCAAAGCGGTACAATTATTCTGGCTAATCCGAGTGCAGAGAAAATGTTTGGATATGAACTGGGAGAATTGTTTGGAAAAAAAATTGAAATTCTGACTCCCAGCCGCATGCATGCTTCGCACGTGAATCAACGTACCAAGTATAACAAAAATCCACATGCCCGGTCGATGGGTAAGGGTCTGGATCTCTATGGCGCCAGAAAAGACGGATCTGAATTTCCGGTCGAGATTAGCCTGAGTCCTTACCATACCGAAGAAGGAAATTTTGTTATTGCTTTTATCATCGACATCACTCAGCGAAAACAGGCTGAAGACCGCCTCAAACATTATTCGGTGGAGTTGGAAAAACAGGTTAGAAACCGTACTCTTATATTGGAAGAGGCTATCGATGAATTGGAAAAAACGAAGCAGGAATTGAATGAAGCTTTGGAAAAAGAACGCAGTCTGAACGAACTTAAATCTCGCTTTGTTTCGATGGCTTCCCATGAATTCAGAACCCCGTTGGCCACTATTTTATCGTCGCTTTCACTGGTTACACGTTACGGCGACATGAACGATAAAGAGAAACAAAACAAACACATAACCCGGATCAAATCGTCGATCAGCAATCTCACCGATATTCTCAATGATTTCTTATCGGTAAGCAAACTGGAAGAAGGGAAAGTAGAATATTTTGCCGAAGAATTTGAAATCCGTGAATTCATGGATGACCTGATAGCTGAAATGCAGTTGCTGCTCAAAGAAGATCAGTACATCAACTACGCCCATCACGGCAATGAAATGGTAACGTTGGATAAAAAATCGCTTAAAAATATTGTTTTTAACCTGATCTCAAACGCCATCAAATTCTCGCCGGAAGGTACCGTTATAAAAGTGGCAAGCAATGTGCAAAAGGGATCATTTGTACTTGTGGTGCAGGACAGTGGAATCGGTATTTCTGATACCGATCAGGAACATTTATTTGAACGTTTTTTCCGTGGTCACAATGCCAGCAATATTCAGGGAACCGGACTGGGATTGAATATTGTTGGCCGATATGTAGAACAAATGAACGGACATATTACCTTTACCAGTGAATTAAACAAAGGCACTACCTTTACCATAACTTTCAAACAATGAAAAAAGTACTACTCATCGAAGACAATAAGGATGTTCGTGAAAACACCTCCGAAATCCTTGAACTGGCCGGATACAAGGTCTTTGCCGCTAAAAACGGAAAGGATGGCGTTGAAACCGCATTAAGAGAAATGCCTGATCTGATCATTTGCGATATCATGATGCCGATTCTTGACGGATATGGTGTGTTGCATATGCTATCTAAAAATGAAACAACTTCAGGAATACCCTTTATTTTTCTGACCGCGAAGGCCGAACGCAGTGAAATGCGTAAAGGAATGGAAATGGGTGCCGATGATTACCTGACTAAACCATTCGATGAAATTGAATTGCTGAACGCCATTGAGGTGCGTTTGCGTAAAGCAGATTTTCTTAAAAAAGAGTTCTCAAAAAGTGCTGAAGGGATTAATGAATTTATTAACGATGCAAGAAGCATCGAAGATTTGAAAAAGATTTCGACCATTCGGGACAGTCGTTCTTATAAAAAGAAAGAAAGCATATACAAAGAGGACGGCGTGCCCCGAGGAATCTATTTTCTGAATAAGGGTAAAGTAAAATCATCGCGTTCGCACGAAACGGGGAAAGAATTTATCACCGGTTTATACAAAGACGGCGACTTCTTTGGATATCTTGCTCTGATGGAAGATCGGAGTTATTCAGATACCGCCGAGGCCATTGAAGACAGCGATATCAGCTTTATTCCGAAAGAAGATTTTATAGACTTGTTGTATAAAAATGCAGAGGTTTCACGCAAATTCATTCAACTGTTGTCCGACAACCTGGTAGAGAAAGAAGAGCAACTGGTTAAACTGGCTTATAATTCGGTTCGGAAACGTGTTTCGGAAGCGTTGATAACCCTGAACAACCGTTATAAAAGCGCCGATGACAAACAGTTTGCCATGAAAATATCCCGTGAAGATATTGCGCGTTTGGCTGGTACTGCCACTGAAACAACCATTCGCACCTTGAGTGATTTTAAGTCGGAAGGATTGATCGATATCAACGGCAGAACCATCATTATTCTCAATGCTGAAAAGCTTGAAAAGATGAAAAACTAATTGGAATCTGAACAACAATCAAGCCATTTCCTAATATTCGTCATACTTCTGGGTTGTTTGCGGCGGTAATTTTGTTCCCGTAAGGGAGAGATTCCACATCATGCAACCCCAAAAGGAAATATCAATAGAAGACGGAAAAAAGATCCTAACCATTCAGGAGGAATTCAGCCAATTATTCCCCTACCTGAAGCTGGAGTTCTTTTCGCGTGCCCCGGCCGGCGAGGATTCTCATCGTAAGCAGATCCGAAGTTCAATGTCAACTCTGGGCGAATGCCGTCCGCTGCACAATTCAGGCGCCATCATTATTTCTCCTGAAATGACTGTTGATGAACTGGAGAAAGCATTCGAACAATCGTTTGGTTTGTGGGTGCAGGTTTTCCGAAAATCAGGCCGTGTGTGGATCGAAACTTCGGTTACCAATAAATGGAGTTTAGAAAAACAAAACCTTCAGGGTGAAGAACTTTCCAGACACTTTTCTTCTGAAAACAGGGATCTGTAAATGTTTTCTTCAGGAATGATCGCCTTCTCCACTTTTCATGCTTCAAACGGTATCTGATCATTCAAAGGATTAACCCATGTCAATCAGGCTGAAAATAATCGCTGCTTTAAGCGAGTATATTTCTGACCATTAAGGATTTATACGATACGTGTTTTTCGTTGCCTGATTAAAGCATTACCTTCGCATTCGTTTTGAAGGGTTTTCAAAAGTATATGGCCTCCATCCTGCTCGGGCTTCTGGTTGTTACCTTAATGCCTTTCAATGCCTTTCATTCTCATACGGCGGATCTGCATGCGGAGGCTCATCTGAAGCAAGATACCCACCATCATTGCGAATTGGATCTGGCTTTTTGCGATGATATACATGCCGCTTCATGCGGACATACTTCACACTTAAGCACCCCGGTTCCTACTTGTTTTACCTGTTCTTTTCCATTAATAAAATCTTTTACATTCGGTCAAACATCACGTTTCGCTCCCATAGAGCTGATCTATTATCTCACGTTTGAATTCTCCTCTCCAATATCCAATCCGGTAATTCCGGCATTGATGAATAAGGGTCCTCCCCGGCGCATAGCCTGACCCATTTCAATTTATTCATCTTTAATTTATTTTTATTATGCACCGTTTATTGCTGTGCTGTTTGGTATTGCCTGTTTGGATCTTCGCTCAAAATCCAAAAGTTAAGCCAACCTTTTCTGTTCGAATAATTGTAACCGATAGCCTTTCGGGTTTACCGCTGGAGAAAGCATCCCTGCGCTTAAATCGCCATAAGGATATTCATCTGACGGATGCTCAGGGAGTGGCCGTTTTTGACTCTCTGACATCCGGACGACAGTTTATTCAATGCACCTTTGTAGGTTACCATGCACATGAACAATTCATACGTATTTCGCCCGGACAAACGATCATAATCCGTATGTGCGAAGAAAGTTTGCATCTCCACGCATTTGAACTTACGGATCAGACCGGTAAACCTATGACTGATCTGACCCTGCAAAACAAAAGCATTTTGGAATTTTCGCGCATTCAAAAACGGATGGGACAAAATCTGGGAGATCTGTTGAAACCCCTGAACGGAGTAACTCTGTTAAATACCGGACCAACCCTATCCAAACCTGTTATTCGCGGCTTGCACAGCAACCGTATTATTATGCTCAACAATGGAGTTAAACAGGAAGGTCAGCAATGGGGTGCAGAACACGGGCCGGAAATTGACCCGTTTACCATCAACCGTCTGGAGTTGATCAGGGGAGCTTCTTCAGTTGAGTTTGGTCCGGAAGCTTTGGGTGGTGTTATTAAACTTTCCTCCCGACCATTTCGCACAAAAGCCGGAATGGGAGGTTTTGTTACAGGTACCTTGTTATCGAACAACAGGCAGGGCGGACTTTCTGCATTGTTGGAAGGTTCACCGCTTAAACTGCCTTCCTTTCGATGGAATATGCAAGGAACCATACGCAAAGCAGGTGATGCACAGACTCCCGGTTACGTCATTTCAAATACCGGATTTGAGGAATTGGATGGAAACGCCGGTGCTGAAATGAACTATAGAAAGCTCACGCTTACAGGCCGAATGAGTGTCTTCAATGCGCGATTGGGAATTATGCGGGCGGCACATATCGGCAATACAACCGACCTGCTGCGAGCCATGCAAGCCTCGCAACCGCTGTACATGAAACCATTTACCTATGCTATTGCCAATCCCTACCAATTGGTATGGCATGAAGTACAATCCTTACAATTGCGATATGTTCTGAATAGCCGGCATGCACTGAATTTGTTTACATCGCGGCAATTAAATGAACGCCAGGAATTTGATTTGGGAGTTTCATGGAATACCAGTTCAGGTGCAACCGACAAACCTGCCTATGATTTGGTTCTAAAAACCTATCAGTCGGAACTCACGTGGGAACATCGGATCAGTAAATCCTGGTCCGGAAAATCCGGTGCAGGTTTATCATATCAATCCAACGTAACCGGAGGTACACAAAGTCCCATCATTCCAAATTTTATTGCACAATCCATGCATGCCTTTCTGATAGAAAAATACGCGCGGGGCAGATTTCAGGCAGAAGCAGGAATTCGCGCAGATTACCGTGAACAGACGGCCTATTTCAGGAACAAAAGCAACAGCATTATCCGCGATTACCGTTCGTTTCAGAGCTCAACCCTTATTGCCGGAAGCCGGTATCAGCTTTCCTCCCAAACCGGCATCTATGCATCTGCTTCTTCGGGATGGAGACCACCATCCATGAACGAATTGTACAGCCATGGTTTGCACAATGGAGCTGCGGCATTTGAAATAGGTGACAGCAATCTCTTACGCGAAAAGAATCTGAACCTGGAAATCGGAATCAAACACCAGACGAATAAATGGTTTATCGAAGGAAGTTTTTATCGTAACATGATTTACGATTACATTTATCTATACCCTTCCCTTCAACCCACCATTACCTTACGCGGAACATTTCCAACATTTCAATTCACACAAACTGATGCTTTGCTGCAGGGCATTGAATTGCACGGCGCATACAACGTAACATCTCATTTAATTTTTGGTATTAAGGCAAACTATTTGCATGCATCTGAATTACACACGCGAGAACCGTTAATTTTCATACCTGCTAACCGTATTTCGGGCGATCTCAATTACCATCATGCCGGTACCAAAGTTTTCCAAAACCTGTTTTTTGAAACAGAAGGAATCTATGTTGCGCATCAATTCCGATATCCGGTTGGTGTAGATTACCTGCCACCTCCATCTGCTTATTTTTTGCTGAATGTAAATGCAGGTTTTGAAATCCCGGTTAAACAGGATGCCATTTCCGTTTCATTCGGTATTCAGAATCTCCTCAATCGTTCTTACCGCGATTATATGAACCGCTTCAGGTATTTTACCGATGAAACCGGAATAAATTTCATGCTTCGCTTTATGATACCCTTTCAAATCTTAACTGTAAAAAACTAAACGTATGAAAAACTACTCAACACGAACCTTAAAATATCTTGGCCTTGCTTCAGCTTTTTTATTGATATATGGTTGTCGTAAAAACGATGCTGATCCAACTATCCCACCCATTACCAATACTCAGGAGCAAATTACAACCGCCATTTTTAACGGATTTTCAGAACTTAATCCAGCCGACAGTTCAAAACACTTTTCCTGTACCTGGGAAGATACCGATGGAGCCGGAGGTTCGCTACCTCAAATCGATACATTGAAATTGGATTCAGGTTTGCGTTATACAGTAATGCTCCTGTTACTCGATAAAACAAAAACTCCATGGGATACCATTTCCCACGAAATAGAAGAACGTAAAAACACACATCAATTCTTCTATACTCCCGATAATTCGATCGTTGATAAACTTGCCGTGTACATTACTGATTTCGATGACAACAATCCACCTTTACCGGTTGGTCTACAGTTGACATTTGATACACGAAATCAGGCAGGTTATACGCCTCCTGCTCTGGGCAATCTAAGAGTAGTGCTGAGTCATTACGATGGCATTCCGAAATCTACGGCTCCTTCACCGGATACAGATCTGGATATAGTTTTTCCGGTTCAATTGCATTAAATGTCAATCAGAAATTAAGTTCAAAAAAAAATGCCTCCCGTGGGAGGCATTTTTTTTGTGTTAAAGTGATTTATTTGATCAGGGTAACCGTTCCGGTTTTGGTATTGCTTTGATCACTTCCTCTCATCTTCCAGCTGAAGATGAAGTAGTATACACCGGCCGGACATTCATCCCCATCGTTCATGTTGGTTCCGTTCCAGAGTTTCTTCGAGTCTAACGATTCGAATACTTTGTCGCCCCAACGGTTATAGATCATCAGATTGTAATCTGTTTCTCCTTCAATATCAATTTTGAAGAAGTCGTTGATATTATTTCCATCCGGAGAGAATACATTCGGTATCGTAATCCGGGTGAGGAAGTTACTCTTAATCGGATGACAAATGGTATCCGGACAATGTCCGAGTGTATCATACGTGATCGCGATCAGACAAACATTATACGAACCGGTATCGTCTTTCAAATCATACGACCAATCTTTATCGTTGATGTTTCCATTTTTGTCGCCAACAGGTGTGCCATCCTCTTTAAAGAGTTGCCATACGAAATAATACGATGAAGGTGACGACAGATTGGTAAAGCGGAAGATCGGCACATTGGAAGTATCCGTTGAAAATTCCGGTGTGGCTTTATGAACTTCCACAGTCATCGTATCCGGATTTGAACAGTTTTTCTGTGAAGCAAGTGGAATAGCTGGTCCAAAACCTGTAGGGTATCCATAAATGGTATACACCCCGGCACTATCAAACGAATGATCTACCGTATTCGGTGCTGCACCATTCTGGTTGACAGTATTCAGCGAGTCATCATCCCGATAGAATTTATACTGGTAAGACGTATAATTCGGATCCGAACTATTCTGAATCTGGAATACTTCATCAATACAGATATGATGTTTGCTCACATCCATCGCAACCGGGAATTTAACCAGGTAGATTTTGATCGGACGGTTAGCACCGTTTATGGTATCCGGGAAGTAAGAAGGTAAACAGGTTGTGAGACCGGTAACAGGATCTTCATCGGTTCCGGTAACAGATATAGTGAATACTCCTGAATCCGGATAAGAATGCGTGGTTGTATCCCTTCTGCCCCACAATATGGTCTGTGCTCCATCACCCCAATCAATCAGGGTTTTGCGCGTAGGTGTATCATTAGGTGCCTGCATATCGAAGGAGTCGGCCATGTTCACAATAGTTACTTTGAACGGAGAACAACCTATGGTATCACTCAACAGGCGTATTGCAGGACGAGGACCTTTGATAAAGATTTCACTGTATGTAGTATCCAGACAACCCTGGAAGGTTCGAACCACCATCTTCAACCGGAATTTCCCGTTGGAGTTGTAATGGTATTCGGGTTGTGGGTTACCCGTTGCCGGTGTAAACGGATTTACGGTATCGTTCTTATTATCCCCAAACCACCAGTACTGCAGATAAATACCATCGGTTGTATTCGGACCGGTACCAAACACCATATAACTTGAATCCCACATTGGAACAGCCGGAATTCCGCAATTGAATACCGATTGAATGAGTCCGATCTTAGCCACAGGTTTCACAATGTTCACATAGCGTACGCAGGTATCCCAGAAGCCCATACTGTCGCGCGAGAACATGGATACTTTATAGCGGCCATAACCTTCATAAAAATGCACCGGATTACGTCCCTGATGTTGATTTCCATCACCAAAGTCCCAATAGATGCGTTCGGAGAATACAGAATCATAGCGTGATATATATTCGTATTTACCTGCGCCCAGATTCCATTTCAGAATACTATCGCCATACATATATCCTTTGTAATCCAACGGATAGAATTCATTGTGTCTCCAGAAGTTGAAGGTATCAATCTGCATCAGGTTTTCAGGGAATCCGAATACCAGGAAGCTATACGGAGGTGTTCCCTGAGTAGGATTGCGTGTTCCACCCGGATTGAATGGCAAGCTGGAAACGCTTGCATCGTATCTCCAGTAGCGCACTGAATCATAGAAGTAAACATTCTCGTTTACACAGAATACCGAATCGGAAATACCATCTGCATTTTGAGTATCAAACGTATCAATCACACCAATGGTAATAAACTTACCGGCTATTTGCTGACATCCCGCAGTAGAAACTACTAAGTGAATCATCGGTGAAATATTCGCATCCGGTCCTTTGTAAGGATCAATCCGGTTATCTGCTTCCCAACTGGTTCTGACATACCGGTGTTTGACCGGCAGGAACATGAGAGCCGTATCGACAATAATATAAGATGGATTTGCTTTACCCATTCCGGTACAATAATCCAGTGTATCATAAGAAACCGGTACAAAGGTTCCGGGTTGTCTTGCCTTGATACCATCGGTTGCACCAGGGAATGACGCACGGATTGGCCATACAGTTGAATCCATGATTACAGGATTGGCGGCATCCAGCATATCAATATTATAACGTACACGACGTATTCCCTTGGTATAGAATCCATCGGTGGTGTCATCGCCGGAATACCAGAATGAGTCAACAGTTACTGTTGCATCACCCCACTGCCAGCTGTCGTACCTCACACTATCCTGAACGCTGTCTTCGTAGAATACAGTAATCTCTTCTCCCCTGCCTCTCAACTTCCATACATTAGGTGGAAGCTGTTGCGGGAACTCTTCAAATACTGCATCCAGATTGATGATACGGATGAAGTTATGATACCAAACCGGTGTAGATACACAACGTGGGAAAGCGCAATCAACATATTCAATATCGATCAATGTATCCGGAATACCCGGAGTTAATGGACGTAAATTGAAGATACGGTTGAAGGCAAAGGTATATTGACCGGCAGGCATATTGGCCTGGTAAACTCCAAGATTGGCGCGATACTGCGACATCAGGATATTTTTTCGGGATGTGTCTTTACAACCATTACCAATTTGCAATCCTACAGTAATCCAGCCATTGGCTGTATCTGCCGGAGGTGGAGTTCCGGTGTTGAATCCGTAGTGATAAATAAATGTAGTTCCGGCCGGACTCGTCCATACCGTCATCGGATTAAAGTTGGCTCCACTAAAGAAAGGCGGTCGTGTAATACCACCAGGCGTTGTTCCTCCCTGCCAATTCACAAATCCATCCAGATCACAAGGGGTTAAATCCTTGCGGTCGGCCAATGAGTCATAATTAAACATTACAAAAGTTTGACCGCACGATGGTTTAGTACCCGGATAAATGCCCAATTGCTGGAAACTGAAACGGATATTGGCACCAAAGGCATTCGTGGTTAGTCCCGGACATAATTTTCCACCGATAGCCAGTCCTCTTGCATCTGCTTTGCTTAATGCAAGTTGCACTGTAGCTTCATCGTTACAATCCTGATCATCCAGTACAACGCTGTCATAAGGTCCGCCCGGATCAAACGATTCGTTATTAACTGTATCTTTCAAACGCTGACGAACAGTTAAACAACGCTGAATAGTTCTGCGGAATACATATTCATAAAAGTCGATTCCACCGGGAATCGGGGTTTTAGGTGAAATGGTCCACTGATCTCCCTGGCTCTTAACCAATAAAGTAGGACCAACAGTATCAATTTGAGGGCCGTTCAACATCACATATTTACCGCGACCCAAACCAATCGGATCAGGAATATTCTGCACCAGCAATGGTGATCCCGGATCCAGATCCTGTCCGTTGTTGGTACGCAGATTCATGGTATCTATTCGTGGCCAGGCCATAACAATGGTATTCGGAACATCCGTTGTTGGAATGGTATCTACATAATAACGGGTAGTTATCTGGCCGGTTAATGGATTGGTATATGGAAAGGATTTAATGGTATACTGCATGGTAGTAGTACCCGGAGTCAAAGACCATTCACCTGTTCCGATATTCAGGTAAACAGGCTTACCCCACCATTTGGCATCGCCTGGTTGAACATAGAATTTTGGTGCTGTAGGCGGAAAAACAGTATCCCATTGGGCATAATCCCAAGGCATAAAATCATGGCCTTTCCGGTACCAGTTATATACCGTATCCCAATGTGGATATGCATAACGTGGAAGCGTATCGAAAGAGAATTTACAAGACATACGTCCCGGATAGATCACTCCATTAGCTATGAAGAAGTGGTCGGAACCTAAGTCCTGCTGAATAGCAGTACCCCATGCACCCTGACCCCAACGACCAGCAGGTGCAGGTTGCGGGAATCCTCTTCTTGGAACTGAGAAAGATGTACACTGTGGAGCAAAATTATCATCAAAATCCCAACGACGCCATACTTTACGCGATTTGAAATAGGCTGAAGTGTTTACAAAATCAATGGTGTCGGTTGGACCGCACTGATTTTTTTGTGATTGCTTGATGACAATTCCAGCCGGAGGTAACTCAATGCTGGCTGAAGGACCAACTACTTCTACACCGTAACTCTGAATATCAAAACTGTTTATCAATTTATAATACAGGTAGATATTGTCTTGTATCGCTGTATTATTGGTATCGGTAATGAGTGGAGATTGACGCAAGAATACATTCGGACGGTCGAAGCCCATGCGGTAATTAAATACCAGTTCTTTTTTGTGTGCAAGGTCTTTGGCTCCCGGCATTCGTTGCATTTCTATAATATGAGTGACCGGAATGCGTATCTTCTCTTTGATGAAGGTATCGGTAGCAATTACATCAATGATAGGGTCGAGACGGCGGAAATAAATAATCCGGTCTTTGGCGGCAGTAGTGAAGGCATGAATAATCGTATCTACGATATTGGTTTCCCGCAACTGAGGTAATACGCGTGTAGTATGCGTATAATCCAGATCCACGCTATCCATAAAATCTACCGGATCAGTGAACTTAAACGGAAGCACCTGAGCTCCCGGTGGTGGCGTTGGATTAGCTCCCCAGTCGTTGTCCGGAAATGCTGCACTATCAAATCGACTAAAGGTGGAGATCGCAGAATGATAAACAAAAGTGGTATCCGGACATACATTCTTGATAGTAATTTGAGGGAAGAAAGTTCCCATACCCGAATACACGTGACACGGATTCCACGACGACGAATCCAGATTTTTCAATGCAGGATCGTTTGGATCACCAAAATTCCACACAAAATCACCGGCACCTGACTGTGCAAACGAAACCGGAGTCATGCGGAAACAGATATTTTTTGTTCCACCGCTTCCACTACAAACTGTGTCTTTACGGGTTGCAGTATCAGTTGCAGACTTGGTTGTAACAATATCAAAACGGAAGTTGATATTTTGTGGCAAAGCCTGGGTGGTGTTGTTCGCTCTTTTACGGGTACTATCTGTACAACCTGTTAAATCGGTCAGGATAAGCGCAGGATTAAATTGTCCGTCCTTGCGGTAACAATGGGTAATGGTATCGTAATGATTGCTTGGGTCATTTTGAGCATCCCCTGTAAATTTAGAACCATCTCCCCAATCCCACTCATAGGTATCAATCACATTGGCCGGAGGAGTACTGGTATTTTGAAACTGATAGCAGGATACAAAGCACGGTCCACTTACAAAGGTCCATTTAAAATTAGGTGTAATATTGGGTTTCAAAGCGATAAAACTTTGAAACACGGAGTCTTTACGACAACCTTTGCTATCGGTTGCTGATAATAAGATATTGATGCCGGTAATTACGGTTATAGGTGCGGTATAGTTATGGCCCACATCAGCATTGGTGTAAACGGTATCACCATTGGCATCTCCATAGTTCCAATAATAGAAACTGATTGGATTGCTGGGTGAGTTGCCATTTTGCGTAGCCAGATTTTTAAACACATAATAATTACCACGGAAACATTGTGTATCCTGGCTGAGAACCTGTGCATTAATAACCGGTAAATTGTAAACAACAACATCCACAGGAGTGGCATCCACTTGTGTGGAATTGTCGAGTATTACAGAAACTTTTGCCTTGTGATTACCCGCCGGATAGGTGTAAGTATAACAAGGCTGATTAGCCGGCGTGGTAATGGTTGTAGCCGCATTCGAATTGTTAAACAAATCGAATTTGTAATTAGCAATGGTTCTTCCGGAAGGTGGACTATAAGTCACACACAAAGTAGCCTGATTTCCTGCACAAATCGTGGAAGGAGTTACAGCTACGGTTTGCGCCTGCGAACGCAAAATACCCATCACCATAAACAGGTAAATAAGGTAGTACTTTAGTTTATTCATGCTTGGTTTGTTTAAATCCATTCTTGTAGTTTCACGAGTGGCTCCTCCCGGATTCACGTGTGATACCATTTCGGTTTGTAAGTGATTTGCTAACATATGCGTTTTTATTAATATTTTCAACTTTTATCGAATCAATAATATTGGACCTGACTTGGTGTGGCTTTTGCCATCCGGTAAATCGTATACCAGGAAATAAATATAAGTGCCGCTCTTACAGTCTTCGCCGCTTCGCTGATGCTTACCATCCCAGGCTTTATCTTTCGATTCAGCTTCAAAAACAGTGTTCCCATCTGAATCTTTAATGGCCAGGAAAAAGCGACTTACTTCACTGATCTGAACCTTGAAGAAATCATTTTTACCGTCTCCATCCGGAGTAATGGCGTTATAAATAACCACATCATCTACGCCAGTTGCAGCGTCCAGCTTAACAGGAGTGTGCTCTTTTACCTGTGTGTTCGCCTGACGGTTCATGCGTTCCCGGGTGCTGCTCTTCACGTTTGTTTTAGGTGCAATACGTGATGGTGCAGGCTTAACCATGGCAGGCGCAATTTCAGTTGATGGGATCAACGATTCATCAGCCTGAACCTGAACTGGGCTTGCCTCATCCGGAGTTGTATATCCTTTATCGTGTGTCGGCTTGGAAACCGGTTGCACTTTATTATGCTTGCTTTCCGGTATTGCTTTCTCAGAAGTTACCGATTGAGTTACCTGATTTTCCATTTCCACCTCCGGAGCAACCTGAACCTGGAGCTCAGGTGCGCCCGGCGGGGTATCTATTAGAACAACTGACTCGTTTGTTTTCTCAGTAGTATAAGTGTAAAGAGCATAACCTGTCAATCCCAGTGCAGGAATACCAACAGCAATAAACACCTTTGTAGTAAGGGTCGCAGATTTGATGGCTGCATTAATTTTCGCAGCAGCTCCGGCCTGAACAGCCTGATGCCCCAGTTGTTGGCTGATATTTGACCAAACATCCGGAGAAGCAGGTTCAAACTGCTTGAACGACTCCTTCAATAATTCATCTATATGTTCCTTCTCTCCCATAACCTATTTTTGTCTTTTTAAGATTTCCTGTTGTAATATAATGCGTGCTCTGGATAGTTGTGATTTTGATGTTCCTTCACTGATTCCGAGCATTTCACCGATTTCGGCATGCGAATACCCTTCAATAATAAAAAGGTTCAACACCGTGCGATATCCGGGAGCAAGTGAATTCATGATCTCCAATATTTCCTTCTGACTCATTTTCTCAACGGTATAATCGTGGTGCGGATTCTCTTCTGCAGCCTCTATATCGCTATGAATCATATGATTCTTGTTAACCCGGTAATGTTCCAGTGCAGTATTGATGAATACACGTTTCATCCAGCCTTCAAATGAACCGGAAAAAGAAAATTGGCTCAATTTGGTGAAGACCTTTACAAATCCATCCTGCAGGATGTCTTTTGCATCATCGTAACCGTTACTATATCTTAAACATATACCAAACATCGTTCTTGAATATTGATCGTACAACCGTTTATGAGACTTAACATCACCTTTCAAACAGAGTTTAATTAATGCGTACTCATCGTGTTGGTTCATACGTTACAATATCTCAGATGGAACTTGCCTTACAGAAGTTGCAAGCGGGTCAAAATTTGTTAAAAGTTCATTAATGCAACCTAATCTCCTACAAATAACCGTAAATTAGTGCCAGTTTGATTGGCAGTAAACATACATATTTTAAACCGGTTTCGTGCCTGATATTTCTTCCGTTAATTTGGTTTACTGTTGCTTTTGCAGCCCCTAAGCCCATAACCGGAAAACACACTTTTTTTACGCAAAACAAAGGACAGTGGGATCGACGCTATCTTTATAAAGCGGAAATTGGCAATGGAACCATGCTGATTGAAAAGGATGCGTTTCAATATTTTCTGGTAAATACCGAACAACTCGCTGCTGCAGTAAGGCATCCTAAAGGATTCTGGGAAAATTTTCTTCCCAAAAAAATTGATGCTCATGCCATGCGCGTTTCATTCATACATGCCAACGATAAAGCCTGGTGTGATGCTTCAGAACCCATGCCTTTTTACCACAATTATTTTCTGGGCGATAATCCGGAATATTGGGCAACTGCTGTACCCTCCTATCGCACACTCACTACACACAATCTTTACCGGGGCATAGACCTGAAACTGTATGCACGTCCGGATGCGCCTCTGAAATACGATTTAATTATAAAACCGGGGGCCACCGCTTCCACCATACAACTGCAATATGATGGAGCAAATGAGATCAGGATTCGTTCGGGCTATTTGTACATCAAAACATCGGTAGGTACTGTTGTAGAAAAAAAGCCTTATGCCTATCAGGTGATTGATGGTTATACCAGAGAAGTGAGTTGTGCATATGCATTGAATGAAGATCTGAAGGTAGGATTTACTGTTGGTGCATATAATGCTGCATACGATTTAATCATTGATCCTGAACTCATCTTTTCAACTTACTCGGGTTCAACTGCCGATAATTTCGGTGCTACCGCAACTTACGATTCTGAAGGTAATTTATATTCTGCCGGTATTACTGAATCAGTCAGTTTTGGAAAGTATCCAACCAAACAAGGCGCTTTTCAGATCAATTCATCGGGTGGAGTAAACGGTTCATGGCCACAAAACGGATTTGCCTGCGATATCACCATTAGCAAATACAATAACGATGGAACGCAATTACTTTATGCAACTTACCTGGGCGGTACCCAAAACGACTATGCACATAGTCTGGTGGTTGATCGTTACGATCAGCTTATTGTATTGGGTTCAACTCTTTCAAAAAACTTCCCGACTTCAACCAATGCTTTTGATAAAATTCACAACGATTCCTTCGACATTACATTAACCAAATTCAGCAAGAACGGAACAGTACTAATTGGTTCAACATACATTGGAGGCAATCACTCCGATGGCATTTCCATTTGTGATACATTATGCATGGGGTATATGGATCATATGCGCGGTGAAGTAATAGTTGACCGGAGTAACGATATACTCATCGGGAGTGTTACGAGCTCACTCAATTTCCCTGTCACATTCGGGGCATATCAAACCGCCAAGTCGGGTGTGCAGGATGGCTGCATCGTAAAACTCGACAGTGCCTTAACCACCATCAAATGGTCAACCTTTCTGGGTGATACGTTTCAGGAAACATTGAATGCACTCGACGTAGATGTTGCCGGTAATATTTATGCTGTTGGCGGAACACACAGTAAGTATCGTTCCATTAAGGGTCCTGTATTTGATTCTGCCTATCATGGCGGCTATGCAGATGCCTATATTGCTTACCTGAGTTCGGATGGCAGTACATTAAACCGATTTAAATACTGGGGATCGACCAATTACGATCAATCCTTTTTCGTGAAAGTACATAACAATGGCGATGTGTATATGCTGGGGCAGAATTTCGATTCGGTGCCTGTTACACCGGGTGTTTATGTGAACTCGCAAGGAACCATAAACATTTGTGCATTCAGTAAAAATCTGGATACCCTTCGCTTCTCAACCCGCATTGGAAACACCCTGAATAGAAATGTATTGGTCCCCAGTGCTTTTATGGTGGATATATGCGGTAATGTATATGCTTCTATCTGGGCCGGACCCATCAATATTTCCAATTCATACCGCACCGGCGGATGGTTGGTAAATGCCACCAGTTCTGCATCAAATCTTCCCATAACAGTGGATGCTCTTCAAAGCACTACAGATAACCAGGATTTTTTTCTTTTTCAGCTGGCTCCCGGTCTTACCAACCTGCTTTACGGAACATATATGGGTGAAATCAGCGGAGCAGATCATGTAGATGGAGGAACCAGCCGATTCGATCATCGTGGAATTGTGTATCAATCTTTTTGCGCTAGTTGCAACAGTGGAATTGCAGGTACTTTTCCGACTACTGCGAATTCATATGCTCCAAAAAATCTGAGTCAGCGTTGCAGCAATGCCAGCATGAAACTCGATTTCCGTAAAAGCAATATTGTGATTGCCGATTTCTCCATTCAACCGCGCCGATCCTGTACCGATACTTTTGTCCGGTTCATCAATAATTCATGGCACGGTGTACGGTTTCGCTGGTATGTAAACGATGTACTCAAAGACAGTTCCTATCATTATGCCGATACCTTTCATACAAAAGGTTCCTACGCTATAAAACTGGTAGTAGTTGATAGTACGCGTTGCAATATTATTGATAGCGTGACAAAAATTCTGGAGGTACAAACCTCAACCTATTCAGCTATTCAACTCATCCGCGACACATGCAGTTCGCTGGTACATTTTAAGAACTTCTCGGGTTCCGACGATAATCAACCTCTTACTTATTTGTGGCAGTTTGGCGATGGAGATACTTCAACAGCATTTCAGCCATCGCATTTGTATAATAAAAACGGTACCTATTCGCCCCGGCTAATTACCAACCCGGGATCTTTCTGTGCAGATACAGCTTCCAAAACTTTTACATATGACAGCACTTCGCAGATTCTTAAGGCTTCTTTATTTGTTCAGGATTCAGTTGGATGTGAACCGGCACAGATTCACATCAACAATACCAGTTATAACGGAAAACAATTTTACTGGTATATCAACAATAAACTTGCGTTTAACTCTTACCATTTTGATTCTCTGCTGATGAAAGGCAACTATACCATTAAACTGGTCGTCAGAGATTCAGCCACCTGCCTGAAAGCAGATAGTGTTACGAAACGCATATATATTTATCCCGATGTAATCCCTGACTTTTCTATCAAAAGAGATTCTTGCTCATTAACCGTTTCTTTTACCAATTTAAGCAGTACACTACCGGGAGATTCGGTAGTGTATGTTTGGTTTTTTGGCGATGGCGACTCTTCCAAACAAACTCATCCGGTGCATACCTTTCCAAATCCGGGATGGTATAAAATTCAACTCTTCACCAACCCGCGCTTATTGTGTGTAAAGCAAAAAGATATCTGGTACTTTCTCGACAATAATAAAAATGTGCTCGAAGCTAAATTTACCCCGGATCCTTCAACCGGATGCCGGCCTGCCAATATTCAATTCAACAACAATTCCATCAACGGCTCACGCTTTTACTGGTATTTGGATGGAATATTAACAGACAGCAGCATAAATTTCATTCACACCTTCGACAGCACCGGTACCTTTCAGGTAAAGTTGATCGCAATTGATTCGGCCTCCTGCCATAAATCAGATAGCCTAGAGCAACCTTTTACTGTTCTACCTTATGCCAAAGCCAATTTTACCATACACCGGGATACCTGTTCGCCGGTTGTCCAATTCATCAATTTAACGGATACGCTAATCTATAAAAGTCCTGCTGTTTACCGGTGGCACTTTGGCGACGGGGATTCTGCTACCGGATATCATGTTTCGCATACCTATATACAAAATGGATCGTACATTGTAAAACTCATCACCAATCCGTTTACAGCATGTGCCGACTCAATGATCTTGCCCTTTGATTATGATTCGCTCAGCCATATTATTAAGGCAAATTTTATACTGAATGATTCTACTCTTTGCCTTCCAGCATTCATACGTGCCAACAATACTTCTGTTGGAGGTTTATCCAACCGTTGGTATGTAAATAATCTGTTTGCCGATTCCACGTTTAATTTCCTGGATACCATTTCGGTTCCGGGTACTTATTCGGTTACCTTAATTACTCAAAGCCCTTTGTCGTGTAAAGGAGCTGATACCTTAACCAAAACCATCAGCGTAAATCCTGCCAGCAGTACTTCCTTTACACTTGCCCGCGACAGCTGTTCTCTGCTGGTTCAATTTACCAACACTTCCAATACTGGTGGTTTAACGGCTACCTGGAGTTGGAATTTCGGTGATGGAGATTCTTCTGCAGAAGCAAGTCCAAAACATCAATACAGAGAAACAGGCCTTTATACCATCCGTCTGATAACCAATGCCGGCACCTATTGTGCTGATTCGGCAGAACAATCCTGGTTTCTGGATGGTGATACCGTACTTGAATTGATGATTCCCAATGTATTCACGCCCAACGGCGATTTGCACAACGATTGTTATACTGTTCGGGGAGTATCTCCAAAATGCGATAAATACCATATCTGGATCCGCAACAGATGGGGTAATTTATTTTTCGAATCCACTGATCCAACTGTTTGCTGGAATGGTACAAATGCAGCCGGTGAATTAGCCGCCGAAGGAGTTTATTTTTATATTATCAAAATCATTAAACAATCCGGATTACATATTGATAAGGCTGGAACGGTAACACTCATCAGGGATTAGAGCTGGCTCAGCAATCCCATTAATCCGCCAGTATGGATAAGCAACAAGCGTTCGCCCCGCTTGTAATAACCCTGCTCTATTAAAATTTTTACAGCTAAAGCCATTTTTCCGGTGTATACCTGATCCAGCAATATACCTGTTTGCGAAGCTATAGCATGTATCCATTGCATTAATTCCGGATTTGTTTTTGCATATCCACCGCAATGAAATGCGTGATGCACTTTCACTTGAAAACCTGCCATTTGCTCAATTTCCAAGTCCATTAATCCGGCTCCCTTTAAAACACATACGCCTTCCGCCATTCTATTTTGGCGTTTTGCAGCTTGTGCTATTCCGACCAAAGTTGTCCCTGTGCCTACTGCACAAATCACCCGGTCAAAATCCACATGCTGCGCTAAGATTTCTTCGCACCCTTTCACTGCAAGCATCCCTCTTCCACCCTCATCGATGAAATAAGCTTTAGGGTTTTTTCCAAAATGCTGATCAAATAATTTCCGCTTGTCGGAATAATCTTCCCGCGATACAAAATTCAACTCCATTCCAAATATTCTGCATAAGGATAACATAGGATTGGTAACCGCATCTCCGCGTACAAAACCAACTGTAGTAAATCCAGAGGTTGCTCCGGCACATGCCAATGCGAGCAGATGATTTGAATAGGCTCCACCAAAACTTACCAGTATTTTTTTGTCTTGCAGCTGTGCATCATCTATTACATATTTTAATTTACGCCATTTATTTCCGGAAATAAAGGGATGAATCATATCGTCTCGTTTGATGCTTACTTCCACTCCATACGATTCAAAAACAGGCATGCGCAATACCTGAACAGGGGTTTCAAATGGAATTTCAAACATGTTTTTTTGTAAATTTTCTATTGTTAATCATGGTTTGCACCGCAGTTAAAAAAACCATGAGCAATTCAGGATATATAGCCGAACGGTAACGGGCCACGCCAAGAATTCCGGTGGCAACACATATATAAACAATCCATATCAGCAACATCCATTTAATCAACGCCGGAATTGCTGATCGGTAGAAATAAACGATAATGATGCCTGCCATAACCAGGTTAAATAAAAAAATAAGAGCAAGCCACATTACCTGTGCAACTGGTATTTGACGGATCCAATCCACCAAGGCAGGAAATCCTTTAGCGTTTAATTCATAAAACAAACCGGTATAACGATGGTCACTCCAGCCAAAAAATACAGCAAGATCATGTCGTCCCGGATCTACAAAAAAAACGATGCCTCCGCGAATCAGTAATTTTACGAATTCGACCGGATACTCCCTGATTACAGCATCACCTGCAGCATGCATGAAGTGATAACGCGAAGCGTAATCGGGTTGGGCAGTAAAAACTTTTTTGCATGAATCACTCCAGTGTTCAGCATACTCCTCTCCGAATTTAGAGGCCAATATAAAACGTGCATTGAATTTGTACTGATTGAATGCCTTCATACTGGTATAATGGTAGAAACCGGTTTGATGTTTCTGTTGTAATCCTGTCAAATGAAAAACCAGTAAGACCAACAAAAGCGGAATCAAGAATTTAGCTCCTGTCCAATCCCTTTTATACATACGGTACAATTGTAAGAGCAAAACCACAACAGGCAACAACAAGCCGACTGGTTTTGTCAGTATCAATAAGCACAACCAACCCGACAGGTATAGAGATGATTTCCACCCCGGTTTCAACGTCCATTGGAAGGTGCACACAAACGTTTGCATGAGCAAGAACTGAAACAAGATCTCACTCATGATCATATTGGCCATAACCAGTTGCGTTGGAAAGAACACCAGACAGACAGGAATCATCCATTGAGCGCTCTTTGCTTGCATTACATACTTTTCCAACAGCAGGTAAAGTTGAATCAAAGTATATATGCTGATACCGTTTTGCACCAACAGCACAGCATAATCAGAATCAATAAACTGTTTTATAAAACCGATAAAAGCAGCATACAAAGGTGGCCTGAATGAAAACATTTCGGGTAACAATGGTCCGTTCCATTCTGCGGCATACCAACTTCCATACTTCCACAAATTCCCTGCCTGGTGCAGGTATTCAAATGAATCTTTCAGATAAATATTCCCGGTTGTTACAGCCCACCCGAAAAAAACTCCATGCAACAAAGTTAAAATAAACCCCAGTCGATATGGAACTGCGCTTTGCATCACCGTACACGCAATCGTTGTCCGATATGAATGGTATTGTCTAACAGGTTATTCATTTTACGCAATTGTGATTCGCTTACTCTGTACTTACGACCAATGGAATACAAGGTATCCTTTTCTTTTACCAAATGATAGACTTCTTCCTGCGTTTCATCGTTTACTTTATCTTCCCGTGGCTGCTCGTCGTTAAGCGGAACTACAATCAATTCTTCACCCACGCGAATGGTATCGCCGGCCAATTCATTGAGCGATCGAATTTCATCCACCGTTGTATTGTACAGTTTCGAAATGGAATATAAGGTTTCACCCGAAAGCACTACATGGTAACCGGGCACTACCGCTTCTTCATCCGGTTTGGCCGCAGGTTGATTCGGGTTGATGATTAATTTAAGACCAATACTGAGATCGTTACTGCTCAATTTATTTAGCGCTTTAATGGCATCTACCTGCACATTGTATTTCTTAGAAATGCCGAATAAGGTTTCTTTGGATTTTACCTCATGGATAAAAGCCATTTCTTCTTTCACACCATGTGCTTCTACATCATATGGATCGGCGGGTAGTTCGGGCTTTAGCGTTTCTACATTTTTCTTTGGATCGGTATAAATACGATTGTCGTATACGGTGTCGGGTGAAACAGCCACCATTGGTATCGATTTTAAATTTGGAATCCGATCGCGTTTACTTTTTAGATGCAATAACTCCCCTGTCTCAGGTTCCTGACCTTCTTTTAATCCATTCAGTTTACGCAAACGCGATACTTTAATGGCATACCGTTGCGAAATGGAATGCAGGTTATCATTTGCCCCAACAACTACCGTTTCCACCATTCCTTTATAATTCTTCGGTTTGAGATAAAGCGTATCCCCCGCGTTGATGTTTGCAGATTTATCCAGATCGTTGTATTTAAACAATTGCCAAACTTTGATATTGTTGACCAAAGCAATTGACGCATAACTTTCGCCCGCTGCTGCTACGGTTGCCGGGATCCGGTTGATGATCAGCTTTACATCTGCTTTTGCTTCTGCTTCTTTTTCTTTCTGTATTACCTGTGCAACAGCTTCCGGTGCCTGCATCCCGTCAAATCGCTGCAGATTATTTTTTTCGATGGTGGTAATCAGAATCTCTGCATAACGTGGATTGGTAGCATACCCTGCTGATTTCAATCCTTTGGCCCAACTTTTATAATCGGTTAATTCCAGATCGAACAAAAATGCGTAACGTTTGCCCTTCATCAGAAATTCGGAATGATCGCGATAGGAATCAAGAGGTGATGCATATTTTCGAAAACATTCCTGTGGTGCATCATCATCTTCACGAAGTGTTTCACCGGTCCATTCTTTTCTGCATTTGATCCCGAAATGATTGTTGGCATGCAAAGCCAACCTGCTATTGCCATTCCCTGATTCGAGCAACCCCTGAGCTAAAGTAATGCTTGCCGGGATTCTGCTGCGTTGCATTTCCTCAATGGCCAATGGGGCAAATTTCTCAACATATTGTTCAACGGTCATCTTAAATGGAAACTCCGTTGTAGGTACCGGCTGAGCTGGTGTAATCCGGCTTAATAAGAGAAATACAATTAAACTAAGTAAATACTTCATGTTACGAAAATACGCCGTCTATACGGCTCCTGCGGTTCTATGCTAAAACGTTTTCCCACAGCTGTATGGTATTTGAGGCAAGACCGTTTTGCCAGAGATTCGCGTGATTGCAAGTCGAAACTTCTATTGTTGCTGCTTTACTCCGTTATTCGCATACTTTCCCTATTTTGCGTTAGATCGGTTTCCATGAAAATAATTTCCTCCACCGGTTGATTATGGGAAATAAACGTATTTATTCCGCAGAGGTAATTTTGGGAGGAATTCTCCTGCTGGGAGCAGTTTTACGTTTTTATAAATTTACCAGCATTCCATTTACCAACGATGAACTGAGTGCCTTATCGCGTTTAAATTACACTTCTTTCACTGAATTGATCCGTTCGGGAATTATGAAAGACGGGCATCCGGCGCTTGTGCAAACGTTTTTGTATTACTATACACATCTCTTTGGCAGCGAAACCTGGGTTGTCAAATTACCTTTTGCGTTGTGTGGTATCGCTTCCTTAATTGTTGTTTATCAAATCGGGCGATTGCTGATTAATAAAAACCTGGGTCTTGCCGTAGCAGCATTTATGGCTACATCTCAGTTTTTTGTGATGAACAGTCAGGTTGCCAGACCTTATGCTCCCGGCTTGTTATTTGTGTTGCTGCTTACATGGAAGGGGTTGCAAATTCTGTTGAACGATAAGCGCACCCTGCTTCATTATATCCTCTTTTCGCTTTTACTCTGGTTGTCGGTATCTACCCATTACTTCAGTGCTTTAACTGCAGGCATTATTGCCATACTTTTACTTGGATTTGAACAGAAGGTTCATCGTAAAAAACTGGGACTTTCCCTAGTAACTGCAATGCTGGCTTATTTACCGCAGCTCCCGGTACTCCTGCAACATTTAGAAACAGGCGGTATTGGCGGAACCAACGGTTGGTTATCTGCTCCTGCATTTGGTTTTATTCTCCATTTTCTCGCTTATCTGTTTCAATATTCCATTGCAGCCTACGTTCTTATTTGTGTAGCGGTTGTTGTTGCAGCAATAAAACTGATGAAAGCTTCAGTAAAAGAATTTTTCATACTTTCATCCTTATTGCTCATTTTCATCCTTGTTTATCTGACCGGCTACCTCTATTCAGTTTACCACAATCCGGTTTTACAACATTCATCGCTGTTTTTTGCCACTCCATTTCTGTTGTTTGTTTTGCATTACGGGATCAGTAAACTCCGACCACGTTATGCTATCCTGAGCATAGTGCTTTTGCTGATGGTGAATGTTTGGGGGTTAACAACCGGACGGCAACATTATGCATTGTTTTATCATCAGGGGTATAAAGCTGCAGTAGAAGAGGCCTGTAAATACCCGAACGCTCATTGGATCTTTATCGGCAATAGTCCTGGATATTTTCAATATTATACCCAACATCTGGGTACCCGGCATGCGTTTGATTTCCGGGATCCCGGTGCAACTGACCTGCCAGCATTTGAGAAAATTTTGTCGGGAATACAAAAAGATTCACTTGTACTGGCGTTTGGTGCACCCGGAAATATTGGGCTCTTGTCTCAATCTTTAACTCTCTTTCCATATCTGATCAAACATGAAGGTGGTGCCGCGTTTGATGTTTACCTGCTTACAAAAGAAAAACCGGCATCCATCCCTGAACCTTTGCTCTATCAATCGAGAGCCTGGTATCAGACTTCATCTGCCATCTCAAGTACTGCAGAATTCAATGAAACAATTGGAATCAGTTTTGACACGCTTCACTTACCATCAGCATCCATACTCGACATCTCATCAACTGTTTTTGTTTCGCGAACAATGCCATCAAATCCCGTCCTTGTGATTCATATAACGGATATGGACGAGAATCCAGTGGCTTGGTATGGACAAGAATTTAAGCAAATGGCTGAACCGAAAGATAGCGTTGCCCTATTGCGACTGCTCATTCGACTAAATGACTTGTCGGCTGCGAAACCACTTATGATAAAAACATTCATTTGGAACAAGGAAAAGCAGCAGATTGCTTATACAAAACCATGCATTCAGATTTATAAAGGCAATCCCTACCTGTATGGACTCATGGATAAAGTACCAGGAAACAAAAATAAAAGCAAACCCAAAAGTCTGATTGGCTTTAGATAATCAGTTTACGAATAAAACCTTGTTTAAAATTGAATGCTATTCTTCATGTTTATGTTTTTAAAGTACATGCAGCATGGTTTGACAATATGTGTATATTTGATACTAACCAATTATAAATAGTATGTCAGAAGTAAGAGCAAAAGTTAAGATGATTATTATGGACAAAGTAGCCACAGCAGAGAATGCAACCATGGTAGGCGATCTGGGCGCCACTCCCGGCGATTACACCGTGTTGGCTACAGCATTCAACACCGAATTCGGAACCAGCATTTCTGAGAATGAGATTTCTCCCCTTAACACAGTCGGAGATGTTTGCGACTATGTAATCAGTCAAATCCCTTAAACAAAAAAGGAGTCTTTCGACTCCTTTTTTTATACCCAATTATTTCGTTAATTATTTACCTGGTGTAGCCGGTACAGGAGTTGATACAATTCCCATTTTCTTTTTCACAGCCGACATCAGATTATCGCCTTCGGGTTTGTAGAGGATTGGTGAACCCTGGCTGCTATCAAATACATAGCTGTATCCACCTTCTTTAGCTACCTGTGCAATGATTAATTTAGCCTTTTCTACAATTGGCTTCAATAATTCTGCTTCCTTTTTACGCACACTTTCCTGTGCAGATTCCTGAAACTCCTGAATCCGGGTTTGCATCTCCCGCAGTTCTTTTTGTTTCAATTCTTTAATGACTTCCGCCATCTTCGCTTCGTTTTTCTGGTAATCGCTGTATTTGCGTTCCAGTTCTTCGCTCATGCTTTTCAACTGATCCTGCAGGGTTTTACCAAGAGCTTCCATATCGGTATTCGCCTTTTTGTATTCCGGCATTTGCAGCATCAATTCCTGGAATTCAATATATCCCATTTTGTTCTGCGCTGTTACCCCTGTGAATCCTATCATTAAGAAAGCCAGAACAAGGGTCCATTTGATTGTTTGATTTTTCATCATCGATTTATTTTCTGTTTTGATTTTGCGGTTTATTTTTTTCCGGTTTGCTCTTATCCGTTTTGTTTATAGCTACTCCCAACTCGGTTAGTACTTCATCACTCTTGTCGTATTTGGCATTGGAATACAACATGATCAATTCACCCGATTTGGCAAATATAAAGTCTAAAGCGCTTTGTTTGGCAACTTTTTGTACGGCATCAAAAACCTTATCCTGTATTGGCTTTACCAGTTCCAGCCGTTTTTTAAACAGGTCGCCCTCGTAGCCAAACTTCTTCACGCGGTAATCCTTCAGTTCCTTCTCTTTGTTTTTAATTTCTTCTTCGCGCTTTTTCCGCAGATCTTCTGTTAACAAAACCTGCTCGGCCTGATAATCTTTGTACATTTTATCTATCTGCAACTGCATCTTCTCCATTTCCTTTTGCCAGTCGTCTGCCAGCTGATCCAATTGCTTTTGTGCGGAACGGTATTCTGGCATCAGGTCAAGTATGTATTCGGTATCAACATACCCGAATTTCTGTGCCTGGGAAAGCAAAGGACATAAACCGATAATCCAGATAAATACTAACTTTTTCATACTCGATTGAATTAAAACTGCTGACCCAGCAGGAAGTGAAAATTACCTCCGTTAACTCCCGGCTGCAGTGGAACGGCATCAAAGCCGTAACCATAATCCAGACCGATCATACCAAACATAGGCAAAAATATACGAACTCCTACACCTGCTGAGCGGTATACGTCGAAGAGGTTCAAATCATCAAAATCACTCCATGCCTTTCCTGCTTCCAGGAATACCAGCGGAAAAACAGTGGCCGATGGATTCAACGAAATCGGATAGCGCAATTCCATGGTAAATTTATTGTAGGCCAAACCGCCCTGACGGCTTAACTGATTGTTATACGGATTAACCTCGAGAGGAGTCAGGGTATTATCCTGGTACCCGCGAAGGGCTATCAATTCCCGGCCATCCAGACTGAAGCCGATCAATCCGGCTCCACCTAACCAGAATCGTTCAAATGCCGTATAACCTTTGTTATCGTTATACCGGCCGATGAATCCGAAATTGGTACGTGCCATCAATACCAACGGTCGTTTATTTCCCGCCAGTTTTGCAAACCATACCGCGTCAAATTTCCATTTATAAAACTCCAGCCAGCGGTTTACATCAAACCCATCAATGGTCGTAAACTGTTTTTCGAACAGGGAATAAGGCGGCGTTACCTGCAACGACAAAGATACATTTGATCCCATGCGCGGATAAATAGGTTGATCGGTAGAATTGCGGCCAATCATGAATTTTAAACTGAAACTATTGGTAACTCCGCTGGGGATACTGGCCAGATAACTTTGACCCAAATAATTTACTTCGTTGTTGTATTTCTGATACATCACCGAATAATTTACGGTGAAATAATCATCCGGAAATTTCAACCGCTTTCCTATTCCAACTGAACCACCGGTGGTATAAAGACCTGCACGCAAGTCACTTCCTTCTGCATATCCGTTTGATTGCACCGAATGAAATATGGAAGCACTTAAAGCAATGGGTTTACGTCCGCCCAGCCATGGTTCGGTAAAGGAGGCACTGTAGGATTGATAAAAAGTTCCATTGGTTTGTGCACGCAATGAAATTCGCTGTCCATCACCGCTGGGGATCGGATTCCATGCACGGCTGTCGAACATACGCTTGGTCGAGAAATTATTCAGTGTTAAACCCAGCGTTCCCACAATTGAACTGGCACCCCATCCGGCCGATAATTCAATCTGATCGTTGGGACGTTCGGCTACGGTATATTGAATATCTACGGTACCATTTTCCTGATGCGGAACCGGATTTACACCCAATGCTTCCGGGTCGAAATATCCGATCTGGGATAAGGCTTGCAAGGAACGCTGTACTTCAGAACGACTGAAAAGCTGACCAGGTTTGGTACGTAATTCCCGCAAAATAACATGATCGCTGGTTTTGGTATTTCCACTCACCGTTACTTTATTGATTCGTGCCTGCTGGCCTTCATAAATGCGAATCTCCAGATCAATGGAATCATTTTCTACCAATACTTCAACCGGTTGTATATTAAAAAACAGATAACCGTCATCCATATACAGTGTGCTGATGTCTAATCCGTTTTGATTCATGTGCAGTTTCATATCAAGCGTAGCCTGATCATACACATCTCCTTTATTTATCTTGAGAATATTACCCAATTCTTCGGCAGTATATTTCACATTTCCGACAAAGCGAATATTGCGGTAATAATACTTATGTCCTTCATCCAGATCGATCCGAATGGACAACGTTTTTTTATCGTAGCGGAAAACGGTATCCGATACCAGTGCAATATCGCGGTAACCGAGCGACTGATACTTTTGTATGATATTTTGTTTATCGTCCTGATATTTGATATCATCATAGCGTGATTTGGCAAAAAGGGCGCGCTTTCTTTTGGTATCCTTCATCAATCCCCGCAGTTTCCTTTCGCTCAATGCTTTGTTTCCCGTAAAAGTGATATCGTGAATTTTAATTTTCGTTCCACGGTTCACCAGGATACGAACCTTTGCTGTATTTTTTTTCGGATCATCGGTTTCAACTTCAAAAGTGGCATCTGCATCCAGAAATCCTTTTTCCATAAAATACTTACGGATTTCGGTTCGTGTTGTAGCTAATAAATTATCGGTAATAACCTGACCCGATTTCAACGACAATTCATCCCGCAAGGTATTGGCTTTACCTTTCCGTAATCCTTTAATGCTGAACGTAGATAAGCGTGGTTTTTCTTTCAGGTTAATAGCAAGAATAATTTTATCGTCGTGTATATCCTGAATACTGATACTGACATCATCAAACAATTTCTGCTTCCACATATTGGTGATGACCTTGGAAATATCATCACCCGGAATTTTTATTTTTTGTCCGATACTTAATCCGGTTAAAATCTGCAATACACTTTTATCGTAATAGTTTGTACCGGTGATTACAATATCCTCCAGGGTATAAGTTCGCGCATGGTCATAATCGACCATAGTACCCTGTGCGGGTTTTGGCAAGGAATCCGGTGGAGTTTGAGCAAAACTGCTAAAACTCCAGAAGAGTAAAACAAAGAAAGCCGAAAGCCTGATTCTCATGAATGTTTGATTTGTTCTGTTGTTTTGCCGAATCTTCTTTCGCGTTGTTGATAATCCAGAATAGCCGCGTACAGTTCTTCTTTTGTAAAATCGGGCCAAAGCGTTTCGGTAAAATACAATTCAGCATACGCCAGTTCCCACAATAAAAAATTGCTGATTCGCATTTCTCCGCTGGTTCGGATCATTAATTCCGGATGCGGATAAACTTGTGTAGATAAATACTGATCCACGGTTTTGTCGGTAATAGCCTCAGGGGCAAGTGTATCGTTCTTCACAGCCATAGCAATGGCTCTAACCGCATTCACCATGTCCCATTTAGAACTATAGCTTAACGCCAATATCAGGGTCATTCGTGTATTGTTCTTCGTTTCTTCCATGGCTTCCAGCAGCTCTTTCCTGCATTTAACAGGCAAATCCTGCATATTGCCAATGGTTTCCAGCCGAATTCCGTTTTCCATCAACGTTTTTGTTTCTTTCCGGATGGTGGAAACCAATAATTCCATTAATGCCTTCACTTCTGCTTCCGGCCGGCCCCAGTTCTCTGTAGAAAATGCATAGAGCGTAAGATATTTAACTCCCAGTTCGGCACAAGCCTCTGTGGTCATACGTACCGCTTTTACACCATTTTGATGACCAAATATGCGAAACTTGCCTTTACCTTTAGCCCAGCGGCCATTCCCATCCATGATGATGGCAATATGTTGAGGAAGTTTTCGGGGATTAATTTGGCTCTTAAGACTCATTGCAAAACAAAGTGCGCGAATTTAATAAAATCTTCGGCACTTGGTTCGCTTATAGAACCGATAACTGATGCTAATCGTTCCGGTTATATACCAATCGTTGTAATCGGCATTCCCTCTGCGATCACCTGCGCTGTATAAAGGAACTCCGTTGTTTACCCCTGAAGATGGATCCGTTAAATAAGCCCCGACACTCCCTTTTTGCAACAAAGTGGAGTTATAATCCGGATAAACCGTACTCACATCGTCCAGATAATCAGAGAAAAAGCGGCGCATATTCACATTTAATTCACAGGCAAGGTGACGATGGAACTGCCATTTAAAGCCCATACCAAATGGCATTGCCGGAATCGTACTTTTATACGTATTGTTTTCGGTCCGGATATTCCTCAATTGAATCATCCGGCCTTTGATTTCTCCTTGTGGATCAAATTGCGTAAATGCTATTCCCCAAAATACATAAGGACTGAATTTCTTATCCAACACATCAACACCAAATTTGAAAAAATTAAATTCAATGGTTGCGGAATATTCCGTAATCGGTGTAGTGAAATTGAGATTCCGCGGTTGATTGAAGTAAAAATTCTTATCGTTTCCGGATACAGTTAGGTTATTTATTGCAGCTGTAAAAGCAAACGAGCTGGAGAAATTCACCCGTGCAAATGCTCCATAAGCCAAATGCGTTTCGCCGGCAACCACATCAGGGGCCAGATCTCCCCAATAATTAGCTCCGCCTGCCGATATCCCAAGTTCCAGATGTTGTGAAAACCCCTGAAAAGGCAATATTAATAACAATATCAGGCTATACCTTTTCATTTCTTTAATTGAAACGCGGACATAAGGTTTTCCCTTTTATCTTAAAGGTAATAGTTAGTCCTCCGAAGAAGTACATATCGTTCACCTTAAATTGCTTATTAGAACGCTTATCTCCTTCGCTAAATATAGGTACTCCTTTATTCGAATCTCCACTTCTATCCGAAAGTATAGCTGCAATTTCTCCATTCGAATTCCGGATCACCCCTACACTGGCATAGGTTCCTCCTACATCGTCCAGATAATTGGTAAATGTGTAGCGGCATCCCACTTCGAAACCTATGGTCCAGCGACGCGATATTTTCTTTTTTATACCTGCTCCGAATGGAACACAGAACTGGGTGAGCGCATATTTTTCCAGATCGTTGTAGGTTGTGGTTCCCTGACCTTCAGTACCCAGAGGTTGAAGTTCATATACTGTATTGTTGGTAATGGTTTTGGGGTTGAAATTATACACGCCAAGTCCTATAAAAACATAAGGTACATAGGGTCTTCTGCTGTAATACCGGTTGTCGATCTTCAGCAAATTGTATTCAATATGCCCCGACATTTCAAATATATCGCTGAAGAAATGTAGATTTCTTTTGAAGTTATAAGGGTTGTGCGTTGAATGATTATCGGAACCCGATATTTTTCCATATCCAAAATAACCCTTGAGTGTCCAACGCTCATCGAGGTTATAGCGAACCAGCACTCCACCCGCCATATGCGATTGCGTCACATCAATGAAACGGCCGCTTAAGTCACCGTTGTAGTTAGACCCGCCTATCAGAATACCGCCTTCCAGGTTTTGGGCTGTTGTTGTTCCTGCAAACAGATATAATCCGAACACCAATACCGATAGCAGCTTTATGTTTGTATTTTTTATCAACTTTTACAATGATACGAAACCTGTTAATAAAATTTCAATAAAAACGAGGACAACGCAGCGCCCGTCCGCCAACCCTGCTACCGCTTACTATATTAAACTTATAACTAAGTGTAACTCCGATCATTCCGTAGATATCGTAAGGGAATCCGTTCAGTTTACTGCGATCAGATCCCGGGGTACCATAACCGATGCCGGTTATCGGATCTCTCGGAACGGCAGAACGGTCGTAGAGCAACCGGCTTAAATCCGATGGCAAAGTAGCAGGATCCACGTAATTGCTATTGGTTTCAATATCATCCAGAAAGCTCGTGCTGGTAAAGCGTGCGCTTAATTCCATACCAAGCAACCAACGTGGGGTTATATAATAACGGACTCCAAATCCAACGGGCATAATAACACATAACTGGCTGTAATCTTTTCCTCCGGTTTGCAATCCTGCCAACTCATATTCAACACCCATATGAATGGTTTTAGGAGTAAAATACGACATCCCTAAACCGATGAAAACATAAGGAATAGTTCTGTTTTTGATTCTCCTTCCCCTGGTCTTATCTTCCAATAAATTGTATTCCAATTGAACTGACCCCTCATATATATCGGTGAAGAAATTCAGGTTTCTGGTTTTTTGGTAATAACTGGTGGAAATAGAATCAATTCCGGCTATACGCACAAAACCTACGTTCGCACGGATAGCAAAATGTTTATCCAGGTGTTTACGTCCGAATCCCATGATGGAGTATCGGAAATTCTCCAGATAGATTTCATTGGAAGGGTCGCTGTAATTTGATGTTGCACCCAAAAGAACGCCTATTTCCCAATTCTGACCCATTCCTTTCAAAGGAAGCAGAAGTATCAGATAGGCTACCAAAATTCTAATTATCCGATTTTGCATTTCTATATGAATGCAAATCTATTGTTCTGAATAGCAATTCCAAATTTATTTAATTCACCAGCCTGCACTTAATACTGCATATTCAGCCTATTATCAAGCATTTCTGTTATCTATGCCCCACATGAGCTTTGTCCGAAGAGTTGTTAGGTAATTCTCGTTATTAAATTTTACCAAATTAAAACCAAAATCTGCCTTTCGGATAGCCAATTGTACTTTTGAATCTATGGTTTCCGACCGGGAATCAAGGGATACCAGAAAAGATGTGCTCCGGTCTTCAATTTCAAAGGATAAAATACTATCGTCAGACAATACCATAGGCCTAACATTCAGATTATGAGGAGCTATTGGAGTAATTACCAGGCTGCTGGCTCCAGGGTACAATATAGGACCTCCGCAACTTAAAGAATATCCGGTCGAACCCGTGGGTGTAGAAACAATTAAACCGTCGGACCAGTATGAATTGAGAAATTCACCATTTATGTATGTATGAATCCGCATCATGGATGAACTATCCTTTTTATGAATCACAAAATCATTCAGGGCAAAAGTGATTCCTTCAAATAAAGGTACATTGGATTCCAGTTTCAGGGTTGAACGAGCATCCAGTGTATAGTGACCTTTTAATAGTTGTTGAACCACCTTCTTAAAGTCAGTTTTGTTCTCTCCGGTTAAAAATCCCAACCTGCCTGTATTGATCCCAATAACCGGAATGGCAGTACCATGCATGTAAACCAATGAATCCAACATGGTTCCATCGCCACCAATAACGATAAAAAAATCAATTCCGGCCTGAAGAATTTCTGTTTTGCCCGAGAAGGTATTGGTACATTTTACCTTGATATGATTAGCTACACATTGCGCCAGATACAATTCCTCGGTTATGTATTCCACATCATTCTGATACAGGGTATCAAACATCCCCTGAATAAAATCAGATGTTTCCTTTTTAAATACTCTGCCGTAAATAGCTACTTTCATATCAACTCTTTAAATAATTGATCAGGTTATCAAACCGCGATTTAAAATCGTCGTCGCGCGCTGTAGCCATATAAACACCGGTAACCTGATATTGAAATCGTTCAAAAGTCAACAAAATATTCCGGAGTTCACGTGTATTTAATTTAAGGGTAACCCGCACATGTCCGTTTTCATCGTTCATCGGATTCACAAGCACATGCAATATTTTAGCTTCATTGGATTCCACCAACCTGGAAATTTCGGCCAGTGAATAGTTTCGGGAAAGCAACTGAAGCTCTATAATTCCACCCGGTTGCGTAAGTGACGAATCTCTGTAAACGTGCAGGAGTTCATAAATTGAAATAATGCCCAGGTAATTTCCCTCTTCAATTACTGCTCTGGCATGCCATTGATTTTCTGAAAACAAGCGTATGATTTCAAACAGATGCAACGACGATTCCAAAACCACCTGATCCTGCTGATTCAACAACTTAGAAACTTTGACCGAATCAGGAGCAGGTTGCAATTCAGACCAGGTTAAATATCCCTTCACCTTTCCCAATTCAACAACCGGAATTTCAAATAATTTCTGGGATTGCAGGATAATTCTTGCTGCTTCGGCCGTATCAGTCAATTTAAGCGGAAGAAACTGTGACGATATCAGTTTCGCTGCAATCATGGTGTATGTAATATGCGCTGATAAAACTCATCAGCATGCTGATTAAATTCCAGTGGTCTTTCCATCATAGGAGCATGACCGCATTGATCCAGAATATGCAATTCAGAGTTGGGCATTAAACTATTGAATTCCTTTCCAACTTCCAGCGGAGTAACATTATCGTTTTTACCCCAGATCAGGCAAACCGGCAGCGTCATGGCAGGTATATCTTTGCGCATATTATGCCGGATGGCCGACTTGGCAATTTTAAGGATACTCAACACTTTCATCTTATCGCGCAGTGTTTCATAAATTTCATCCACCAACTCATCCGTAGTAACATTGGGATCATAAAAAGTAAGGCTGATCCTTTCTCTTAAATAACTCTTATCTCCTTTTCTGGGATAGCTTTCACCGAACGCATTTTCGTACAATCCGGAACTTCCTGTCAAAACCAGTGAATTCACTATTTCAGGATGATTTTTGATATAGACTAATGCAACATGTCCTCCCAGTGAATTTCCCAAAAGGTTGACTTTTGAATATCCTTTGAACTCTACAAATTCATGTATAAAACTACACAAAGAATCTACACTAAGGGTTAAAGGATTCATATCAAAAATCGGCATCAGGGGAATAACCACTTTATGCTTTTTTGAAAAATGATCCAGCACACTTTTCCAGTTACTTAAGGCACCAAATAATCCATGAAGCAATAACAAGACTTCACCTTCTCCTTCTTCTATGTACTTAAATTTTCCTTCTTCCTTTACCTGTAATTCCATCAACGGATATTCTGTTAAAACCCAAATATAGAAACAATCTCAATACTTCCCTTGAGCGAGAGTTAAAAAATTTTCGAGAATCTTTATTCCCTGTGGTGTCTGACAAGACTCGGGATGAAACTGAACTCCATAAACCGGTAATGTTTCATGTACAACAGCCATCACTTCATCCTGCTCCGACCAGGCAACTGCCTTCAGCGGAGATCTGATTTCTTTCAATATCAATGAGTGATAACGCGTGGCCGCAAAAGGAGTGGGTATTCCGGTGAACAAAGGATGACCGGAATGCCGGATATTATCTACCTTACCGTGTCGCGGTTGCGCGGCGTGTGTAAGCAGGCTTCCAAAAACCTGTCCAATGGCTTGATGCCCCAAACAAATCCCTAAGACAGGAATGTTTGCAATCGAAGATTTTAAGAATGGCAGAAGCATTCCTGATTTCTCAGGTGTCTCAGGGCCGGGTGATACTATCAATGCATCCCACTGTTGAACATTCAGAGAACTCAAAGACTCACCGTTTCTGATTACATCACAATTCACCCTGCATTGCTGCACGTAATCGCGAAGCATGTAAGTAAATGAATCAAAATTATCGACCAGCAGTACGTTCACCAAAGAAATGTCAATTGATTGCAGTTACACGCTGAATCTGTGGTATAGCGCTTTTCAAGCCATTTTCAATGCCGGCCTTCATGGTCATGTGACTCATGTTGCAACTGCTGCAATTCCCTGTCAGTTTTAACCTGACTTCCATATCGGAAGTGACTTCAACCAATTCCACATCTCCCCCATCGGCTTGCAAAAAAGGTCGCATGCTGTTGAGAGCTATTTCTATTTTTTGTTCTAATTCTGTTGACATCGGAAATACAAAGGTAAGCAATTAAGCGTTTTGTTCGATATTGCGCTCGGCGCTGAGTATAGAAAGACGGCGTGCAACCTCTTTGGCCAGATCCACAAAAACAGTATACGCTTCGCCGGCAGAATCCATTACTGCAGGTAATCCTTTATCGGCTCCATCGCGAACACTCATGATCAGCGGCACTTGCGCCAATAAAGGAGCACCGGTCTTGGCCGCTAAAAACTGTCCGCCTCCTTTACCAAAAATCAGGTAACGACTTCCGGGTAATTCCTCCGGAGTAAACCAACTCATATTTTCTACGATACCGATAACCGGAACTTTGTTGGGCATCATTTCAAACATCATGGCGGATTTAACAGCATCGGCCGTTGCAACTTCCTGAGGTGTGGTAACAATAACTACTCCGCTCAACGGAATAATTTGTGCCATGGTCAGGTGAATATCACCCGTGCCCGGAGGCATATCCAATACCAGATAATCCAATTCGCCCCAATCAGTTTCACTCACAAACTGGCGTAGTGCTGAAGAGATCATGGGTCCACGCCAAACGATAGCCTGATCAGGATCTACCATGAATCCGATCGACATCAATTTGATTCCATGACGTTCGAGCGGTACCATCCATTGTTTGCCTTCTTCTTCTCTTATTTCCGGCGTTTCGTGAATGCCAAACATCAAAGGAACGGATGGACCATGTATATCGGCATCCAGCAAACCAACCTTGGCTCCCGCAGCACTCAATCCTACAGCAAGATTGGCCGCAACAGTTGATTTTCCAACTCCCCCTTTACCTGAAATAACAGCTATGATATTACGAACGCCGGGCAATACCAATTTATCGCTTCGGTTTGAAATAACCTCGGCTATCATTTCAATTTTCACTTCCGGTTTGCTCTCAAAATGCAAGGCGATGGCTTCGCGGCACTCGCGGTCGATCCGGTCTTTCAAAGGACAAGCCGGTGTTGTAAGGACTACGGTAAACGACAGGTTATTTCCTTCAATAACAATATTCCTGATCATATTCAGCGATACCAGATCTTTTTTGAAATCCGGTTCGATTACTGTTGACAGGGCTTTAATAACTGATTCTTCTGATAGGTTCATAATGTGTATTAACAATAAAAATGCAATTTAGCTTTGAAAAGGGAATAATTGTGGAAGAATTAAGGAATAGGCTTCAATGAAACTGTTCATCACCGCTTATAAAGGATTAATTTGAATCCTGAAGAAAATGCGTAATTTTTTCAGTTTCTTCAGCTGTTAAGCTGGTTCTAACCTGCATGTGCATATTGATCACTTCCCATTGTGCATCGTTATAATCTTCGGGATCCGGTGCGTAATGACAACGCGAACAATTTTCACTCCACAATACAGCTCCCGATTTTTCTTTCACCATGGAACTGGTTTTACAGGAATGCATGGAGAATAGCATAGTGAATGCAAACACCAACGCAAATCCTATTTGTATTTTCTTTTTCATGATGTTGATTTAAAATCCGGTTACAAACCTTACCAAAACGGCATCTTCCTTTCCATGATGCGCTGAGTTGGTTGCTTCGTAGGCAATGCGCAAACCGGTACGTAAGCTGAGCCAGTATGATATTCCAAGATCCAAACGGGTTGATTTCCCTCCCCATAAAGCACCTTCAGCCAGATTCATACCATTATACCTTACCAGGAATTCTGTATGCCGGATAAAATAATTTTTAACGAATGCCGGACGAAGCGATGCACGGATATAATAAATGGAACTGGTATTGTTAAAGCTATAAATGGCTCCGTGCTCATCGATATAATCTGAACGGTCAACCTCCAGGTAATTGATCTGTCCTTTGATATTGATCAGCGATTTTACGGATTGAAATGCACTTTGATATGCCACATCAAAAGCACCGGCACGGGCACTTACATTTTTATGGCCATTGCGTACATCACCGGCCGTTGCGGTACTGGCTGAAAAACCAAATTCAAGCGACGAATTGGACAATGGCAGAATCCCCAATCTTCCGCCAATCGCCTTGTTGCTGTTATTGTCCGAAAAATTTTCATAATCCAACGCCCCGCCTAACTCGTGTTCCACCAATCCCTCGTTTAACCTTGGGCCATTGGTTACGAATACTACATAATTCATTTTACCATCCCCTAAATGAAAACCACCCCGGATATCAAGCCCCATTTCCGATCCAACCGGACCAATATTCGGAGCTTCTTCCTGATGACGGAATCCTAAAGGAGAATTTGGTAAACGCTCGATAAAGGGCGCTTCAAAGCGTTCGGTGTACATCCCAAACGGTGTAAGAATTTTTCCCATGCCCAAAGTCATATAAGGGTTGATCAGGTAAGATAATTTAGCGTATTCGACCTGAGTAACTATAATATTGCTGTCGGTAAAAAACTCTACCTGACTTTCAAAAAACAGATGTTCTCCCAGTTTCCAAATCATGGTCGGACTAAATCCTACCCGGTTAAAATTGGTTTTGATTTCGTCGTGTGGCGTGTATATAAAATCGGCATAGGCATACCCGATAATTACATTTTTGGTGATGCCCGATAATCCGGCAACCCCTGCAGGTCTGGGTTCACTTTGCGCATACATTCGGGTGGCACTAAACAATAGGTTGAATATAAGAAGGCCAGCAATCGGGTTACGAAATTTCATATCGGTAAAATTTAGGATCTACTCATTTTTTTTTAACCTGCCATGAACCGTAACTTCTTTGCAATTCACGGATATAGGCAACCATTTGCCAGCGCTGTGTTTCGGTGGCTCTGGATTGGAATTGCGGCATAGGTAATTTACCGTAAGTAATCTTCCAGAAAATGGCGCCATCGCTTTCCGAACGGGTGTAATCATCGTTAAAATCTCCGGGAGGTACTTCCAGGCCAAAACCTGAATCGCCTTCTCCTCTGCCCGTTTCGCCATGACATACCACACATTGCGCCATGTACAACAATTTCCCTTCAGCTATCCAGGATGGATTGAGCAGGTTTTCATTTTTGAGGGTATCTGCCGACTCCGGAGCAATCCAATGCTTCATTTGTCCGGTTGTGGGAATGGAAAGGGTGAGGATACATCCTAACAGCAACACTGTAAGAACAGGGAGTTTACTTTTACGTGGGTCCATTGACTTTATTTGCATTCCGCAGACAAAGTTTGAACATTCGGTGATTGGAAAGAATGATAATGATTACGAATTATACTGCGATTGAGCAGGTAAACCGGATCTCATAATCCGCTAACCGGATTTGCGCATCAAGAACCACATCCCGATCAAAGGAATTACAAAGGCAATCAACAATTTTATGATGTTTACCATGCCAACCTGTCTGAGGATTACATCCTCCTGGCGCCATTCCATGCCCAATTGTACAAATCCGGCCGACAAGGCCAACGCGCAGGCTATAGCCATCCAGGCATATCGGACAGATTGATTCATCAACAGTGAAAATGCAGCAATTACCAGAATCAATCCGGTACCATAAACAAAATAACTGGAGCCTGTGGGTAAAGGAACAAACACCGCCATTTCAGTGGTGTAATAAAAATGACTGAGTCCGAGCGCCAGAAAAACAAGACCTCCCAGCACCCGAAAAAAAGCAATGAGGGAAACTTTTTTCATGGTGTAATTTGATAGTGAAGATAGGTAGAATCTCCGGTTAATTCAACCATGTGTCGTGCCAGCTGATCCACTTTGTTTTTTTGTACCTGATCAAATCCGGTTAAAGACTGAATGGTTGCAGCATCTTCAGTTAGAATTTGCCAGAGCGCTACTTTATATGCCAGACCCGTTAATTTTTCCCGGGCCAGGTCGCATTTAAGTTTCACTGCCGGTTGCGCCATTTGAATGCCAATGGGAAGTTGACGGTGCAATTCGCGGATATACAATTCCAGAAAACGAAAATATGCCGGACTGATCAGTGCCGGTGGATTATTCAAGGGTAGTTCGTGCAGAAAATTATAATAATCTGCCTTCAGGGGAACTTCTTCATTTCGTACCCATTTCTTCCATAAGAATGCTATTTTATCGTTGGCCCACTGATAATTGATTTCACTCTGCAAAAACGTCTTGAAAACGGTATCAGTTTCGGGATCATTCAGGAGATTCTTTGCAAACTTCAGTTGCGCTTCTCTCCTCTTGTCGATATAGGTGGCATATGCAGGTGCCAGTAAAAAATTGCTCCCTACATAATAATATTGTTTAACTACAGGATCCCTGTAAAAGGTATCACTGAAATCCTGCAACATCTGATTGTACTTGCCAATGATATCCCGATTCATTATTTCAGGCGGGTCTTTGGAAACATCAAAAATCAATTTCAGTCTTTCACCCCGGGTGATAAAAATATTTTTGGCGAAAATGTAGGACTCATTTCCCAGATCTATGAAATCCGATTTTAAAGGTTCCTTTAATTTAAATCGAAACGTACCTTCTTCCGTAACCGGTGTTGAATCCACCTTAAGTTTCGATAAATGCGCAAGGGAAATGGGATCTGCATACCGGTACAGAAACACCCATTTATAACCGGTGTTGTTTCGGTTTACCAATCTTCCTTCAATAACCATCGAAGGATTGCTCTCCATTTGACAGGCATTGAAAAGCCAGCAAAAAGAAAGGGTAACAACAAAGCGGTTCAAGTGAACAAACAGTGTCATTACCCTTTTTGAATTTTAAGTAAACTTCAATCAGTTAGCCAGGGTGCGCATGAACAGCACTACTGCCCAACGTTCGTTATCGCTGAGTTTTTCTTTGAACGAAGGCATTGGTTTACGGCCTTCGGTAGTTTTCCAATACATCTCTCCGTCTGAAACAGTTTTGAATTCCGCTTTTGAGAAGTCGTTGCAGGAAATATCAATTTTCTCAGCTTTCGGTCCGTCGCCTTTTCCTTTGGCTCCGTGACATGATTTGCAATGTTGCATGTAAAGATCTTTTCCTTCTTTTAAAGCATCAGCGCCTTTTGCAGGATTTTTCATTTTTACGGCGTTTTCAGGAGCTTTCCAGGGTTTGCCGGCAGGTTTATCACCGCTTGGTGATGAGGTAGTAAAACTCATGGTGAGTGAACTTGCAGCAACCAATGTGGCAACTGCGAACATCCTTTTCAGATTTGGTTTCATATTTAACATATTTAGGATTATAGATAATTTTGATCATTTACCGTGCCAAGCTTACGCAAACGGAATAATTGGTATACAATGTAGCATAATGTTCCCCAAATACCAATTATAATTAGCACAGAGGCGAGGATGAAATAGATAGGCGCACGGGCTCTGCCGGCTGATAAGGAGCGTTCCAGGGGTTTTAAGATGTCCATATTGGGTGCAACCCCCCACGCAATATCTTCGCTTATTTCGGTATCCATATAAATATCATTCTCCTCCACTTTTGCAATCACATGTATGATATGCTGGTCGTCGCCCGGAAGATCGACCGGAAATTCAAACCGTGCTTCCCCGCTCTCGTCTGTAGTTGCTTCACCTAATGGCAACAAACCACCCAGACGTTCTGCAAACAATTTGACTTCTACTTCAGCGGCAGGAACTCCGGCATCTTCAACCAAAACAATGGCAGTTTTAATGCTGTCCTCAATATCGAAGCTCATAGTCAGTGTTGCTTCTTTATCCTGAGCCCATCCCATAAAAGGAAGGAGCATCAACAGGGTAATAACTATTCTTTTAGTCGTTTTCATCTTCTTCTCCATTATTGTTTTTTTTCAGGTTGCCTTCAGCAACTTCCCATACAGAAATGATTGGGAACAGGCGCGAGAATACAGTTACAATGAGCAACATGGCTGCGAATGTGGCTGCCACAATAGTCATTTCTATCAGGCTGGGGAAATAATGCTTCCACGATTCAGGTACATCCTGAATTGGCATATACGGATGCATCAAACCGGGGATAACAATAAGGTAACGTTTAAACCATGCCGCAATAACCACAGTTATGGCAAGAATAGTTAAAGGTAAAGGTTTACGCATTTTTGGAAATAGCGGAAGGATAGCCGGCATCAGAATACCAAAGAAAACAACTGACCAGTAAAATGGGGCTTCATCACCTACAAACATATCCAGTAAGTGATTCGCGTGAAGACCCGACATTTTATAAGCCGGAACCAGGTATTCATTTATATTAAAATACAAATAAATCAACGACATAAATACCAGAGTCTTTCCCAGAAAATCGAAATGCTTTTCGGTGAGGTATTTTTGTAAACTGTATGCTTTTCGAAAGGCAAATACGGCAACAATGATAGCCGCTGTTCCCAACAAAAACGCTCCCGAAACAAAATAAGCACCAAAGTTGGATGAGTCCCACTCTGAACGTAAAGTGGTGGCAAACAACCAGGCTGTTACAGTATGTATAGATACACCTAACGGAATCAAAAGAATAGTCAATATACGCATGCTGCGTTTCAACAATTTCCACTGTTCAGGTGAACCAACCCAACCAAATGAAAGAAGTTCATACATTTTCATTTGCCATTTCGGTTTGTTTTTTAAATGGTATTTACTGGTAGCAATGGTTGGAATTAATGGCAGCAACATGAACAATATACTGGTAACACAATAAGTCATGATCACAATAACATCCCATACGATCGGCGATTGAATACGTCCATAAAGAAACAAATAATGCAGGCGATCCGGACGTCCCATAGCCACTACGATACTAACACCGGCCAGCATAATAGATGCCACAGCGATGATTTCGGCCATACGCGAAAGGGGTCTGTACCATTCGAAATTGGTGAATTTGAGAACCGCCGACATCAATACTCCGATCAGACTCAGTGCTACAAAAAATACGAAATTGCTGATATATACACCCCACATGGTATAATCGCGCAAGCTGATGGTTACATACTTGCTTTCTGTTTCCTGCAGATAATAAGCATACACACCGGCTAAGCAAATGGCCGAGAGAAAAAAGATCCAGATCCAACCCCATCGTCCGATTTTTTGAACCGGACGAAACAAGTCGTCTTTCATGGTCATATATTCTTCCTGTGTGTAGGTTTCTTTAACCTCAGGGAAGATTGATTTATTTAGTCCAAACATGATTTAAGAATTTTAATGGTTCAAGTGCTATTCTTCGGTATTGATTGCTTCAGTTGCATCCTCAAATGGAAACTCGCGCTTCACCGGTGGTAAGTAGTACACACGCGGCTTGGTTCCCAGCTCCTCAAATTGACGATACGCTGCACGTTTCTCCAGCAATTCCTTCAGGCGGTAAGTATCAGTACCATTGGTTACAGTATCTTCCATTTCATCTCCAAATAAAATAGTACCATTCGGGCAATCGGTAACGCAACTAGGCAGTACGCCCTCAGCGGCGTGTTCCGGACAAAAATCACATTTGGAAACAGTTCCTTCCGTCATGGCGCGATTGGCCGAATGACATTTGTCTTTATCTTCTTTGTGTTCTTCGTAAAACTCCTGTTGCTGTGGTCTTCCGAAATTGAAAGTTCTGGCTGAATACGGACAAGCTGCCATACAGAATTTACACCCGATACAACGGTCATTATCTACTGCAACAATTCCATCGGTGCGCTTAAATGTTGCATCTACCGGACAAACTTTGGTACATGGAGGATTATCGCAATGGAAACAAGGCTGTGGCATCCAATACGGTGCGGTCAGATCTGCATCCTGCATTTTCTTTACCTTGATCCATTCCAATGGAGGCAACATGTTATGCATTTTCTGACAACCTTCCACACATTTGCGCGCATTGGCACATTTGGCCAGGTCAATAACCATGACAAATTTTTTGCCGGCTATTCCTTCCCGTACTGAGAACTCTTTTAGTTTTCCTTCAGCTGGATGGGCAACCAAACTGCTATCCACTTCGATCAGTTTTCCATCCGCTGTCAGCACTTTAACTTTTTCACCCGTTGCTTTGGGATCATCATTTTGCAAAGCTTGTGTTATACCCACTCCGGCAATTACAGATCCTCCGGTAAGTAATCCCAATCTCAGGAAATCTCTCCTGCTTTTGGAACTGTTTTTTTCGTTGCTCATACGACGTGTGAATTATGGTAGTTTAAAATTTTCAGAAGCCCCACTGACGGGTGATATTAAAACCAATCAGCATTTGCTTGTTAAAGAAATCGTTGGGATTGTTAAATCGAATATCCTGATTCAGGATACCATCTGCCGAACATAAAAACACCTGAAACTGGTGGCTACCGGTAGATACTTCATATCCAATCGTAAAGTCTGGTTTTAATGGATCCTTCGGATTATCGAGTGGTTTCAGATCATTATCAAGCGACATGATATTCTGATTGTAGGCGAAATACACCGACGACTGAGGACTGAATTTATAACGACCCATAATGGATACACCAATTCTGTCGTGCGTTAGTATCATACTGTCGGTAATATTTTTGTGCGAATAATTGAGGCTGGCCTGAAACGACATCTCACTATTCAATTTATGCGCTACCATCAATTCATGATAAAAGGTGAGGCGGTTGGATTCTACCAGTTCGTTTTTCTGATTTTTGAACAGGGAACTTCCGGCTTCGCTGCGGGCCAGGTCGCCATAGTAGGTTAAGGTAACCGGTGATCCGCCATTTTTAGACTGCCGCAGAATTTTGTATTTCCATTCCAGATCATATTGCATCATGCTTTTGGTAACTCCTAAACCTACAGTGAGGTCTTTGGTAATTCCATAATTTACACCCAGACGAATATTAGCCGGAGCATAAATGCCCCACAAATCGGTACCATCTTCAATCACACCAAAACGATGTTGTATCAGCATGCCCAGTTCGTTTTTGGAATTGGTTTCAACGGTTTGGTTATTAACCAAAATGGCATTTTCGAATGTCCGTTTCACCGGAGTTACCGAAGGCGTAGGTTCAGGTTCAGTTGCAGGAGTTTCCTGGGCTGTAACCGGAAATACCCAAAGTCCCATCAGGCACACACAAATGGTGTTTCTGATTCTGTTCATTGAAATTTGACGTATACTTTTCATATTCTTATTAATTACAGATTAATTGTTTTGAGCTCCCTGTTTTATCCAGGCTAAAATTTTATTTGTTTCTTCTCCGCTCAACACACCGGCAGGTGGCATTGGAGCAGAAGTGCTTATCATACGAGCATACAGTTTTGATCCTTCCGCATCAGTGGTATCCACGTAACCCAACAAAGTCAGCTGATCATATGCGTTCTCGGGTGTAAGATCCGGTGCAATACCTTTATCGTGACAACCGGAACCATAACAGGATGCTATAAAAACAGGCATCACATCGGCTTTAAAACTTATTGGTTTGTTGAGGTCCAATGCTGGTGGAGGAGCGTAATAGTCCTTCCGGCATGAGACCAGGGCAATCGCTGTTATGCAAAGGATAAGCGTTACTATCTTTCTCATGTCCATGTTATTTAAAGGTTAATGTTATCATTTTTGATCCGATATGATTGCGTCCGTCGTTGTCCATTAAAGCCACACCAAAAGTGTAAGTCTTCTTTGCATTGAGATCAAATTGTACATCGTCCGGATTGTTGGTTTTTAGCTTACGGATAATTACCACTTTATACATACCGTGTTTGTTTTTAGCATTAAGGGATGCATTGTCTACTTCAGTAGGTGTAATATTTGTTTGTGTAAGCACGTCGCTGCAACTTCCTGATGGAGTTTGCAGGTAATATCCCGGTACGCCGGATAATCCGCGCATATACGTGATGATATCATTTTTTTCGGCAAGCGTTAAAGCAGCCCAGTATGGACTCATATCGGATACATCATCCATTTTATGGATAAGGGCTTCGCGTGTATCTTTGTTATAATTGATCGAATTCACAGCCATTTCACTGCCACCAACACCTTCTGCTCCGTGACACGAAATGCAATCGCCGGGAGCCGATGGTTTATCGTATAATACTTTGCCATTGGCTGCATCACCAATCATGGCCGCTTTATTTAAAAGGTAAAAGTTCTTGTTCAACAATACTTTTTGACCAAATGGATTGGTATAATATTGGTTGGTTGTATCCCACTCGTAAGCAGGTCCTGAACGCGAAGGGTTACCTGAATTTACTGCGTTGCGCACTGCTGATGGTGTACCTGCATCGTGTGCAAGTCCGGTAGATGTTGCAACTTTATCCTGCACATAACCCAAAGGAACTGACGTAGCCAGATTCCAATCCCAGATATCTACTTTACCTGCAGTCGGGTACATGGTAGCAGAAGCTCCGCTTCCATGGCAAGCAGCCTGACAACCAACTGTGGCAAAGCTACCGGCCGTACCAGCAGCATTATCGATATCGAATGCAAAAGCGATTCGATCGGTATTGCGTTGTGAGGTCCAATTGGCATTCACATCTGCTTTTTTAGGATCTGAAGGGCCGTAAAACAACCAGCTTCCTTCTGAAAGGTTAACTGTTGTATCTTTCCATTCGGCATAAATATAGAGGTTCTGATCATCGTAGGCAGCTTTCAACACCATGCGCGGATCATTGCCTTTGTTGAAATCGGTTTTACCATTGAATGTGCCTGTCATATTTAACCATCCGTCGGAATAGGTAAGACCGGTACTCATGTTCTCAGAAACCACTTCATAGTAATCGCTGTTTTTCCAGAAAGGACTTGAAACAGCATTTGGGTTAGAGGTCGTTTTCCAGGCTTCAAGGGTTGAAGTCTTGCCGGCTACATGCGGCGGTGGCGGTGGTGGTGCTTCGTATACATAATCCCTGTTACATGACACAAGCAGTATCATTGCAAAAAGAGAATGAATGAGCACTTTGGAATTGATGGTTTTCACAACACTTTATTTATTAATTTTAGAATTGTCTCCAGGCTATATTTTGAAAAAAACCGGGGGAGCCTTTCAGCCGCCCCCGGCCTACCACATTATGAAAAAACTACTTCGTTTGAAGGTTCAGAACAACATCATCTACGCTGTTGTTGACGATTACGATTGCTCCCGGTGAAGTAAACTTCGCTCCGGTGAACTGATCTGTGTACTGTGCAGTTATATAATAACTACCCACACCTAAACCCTTAACATTGTAAAAGCCAACGGAGTCAGCCATCCAATATTGATTGAACACTTTGGAAGTAGTATCGGAGGCAATTTTAATAACTGCCCATGGAGCTATCTCTGAATTACCATTTGAGGCATTGAGATAGGTAACATTTCCTTTTACGCGTGCCTGGCCATCGGTTGATCCATGCTCTACGTCGTATTTAAAAGTTTCAGTATAATCTTTGGTTTCCTCTTTGTTGCAGGAAGCCATGGTAAAGATACCTACTGCGGCTATTGCGATATATAATTTTAAGGTTTTCATATTCTTATTTTTTACTGTTTAATGATTCCTGAATGTTAATGATGATGGATTAGTGATTCTTAAAGAAAACATGATTGCATTCAACGATCATTTCATCTGCAACTGATCCAGACCAAACACCGTATGTTTTATTGCTGGCAAATCCTAAGTCGCTATTGGCTTTTTCAGATGCTTTCGGGAATGGGAAATACATTTTGGTAGCCGTTTTGTCCATGTAATCCGAACGGTTGAATTTAAATTTGGCACTGAAACCTACACGCATTTTGTCTGGAGTTCCATCATTGTTGGTATCAAAGTCATATGATCCGTTGTAGGAAAGATAAACCTCAACCGGTTTGGTGATTGGAGTTCCATCGGCATTGCCACTGGCAGGTAAATAACGGTTAAAGGTCATGGTACCTTTTACCAGGTATCCGTTTCCTTGTTTGGTAAATGAAGTGCCGCGGAACCAGGCAGTATCACAAAGAGGATCTACTGCAGTTTTGTTAGAATCGGTGTACACTACACCAAAATAATTCGGTCCGCATTTTCCGTAACCATCGCGACCGGCTTCTGATGTACTGGCAGTTGAAACTCTTACCCACATGTTCATTTTGCATTTGGTAAGGTCGGTTCCGTCGAATTCAAATTTTGGACTGAATCCAAAATCTCCGAAACGTCCGGTTAACCAGGTGTCGGAAAAGTCATAGTAACGCGATTTCCAGTTGTCGTTGCTGTGGGTTTTGTCGTGTGTGTAAGTGGCATCCATGGTAAAGTTAACCGGTACCGGTACTTCAACCTGTGGATTGATGATGGATAATACCTTGTCTGTGTAAACGTCGTTACGTTGTCCGTTTACAGTTACTTTAGGTGTGATTTCCTTGGTACATCTTTCTAAAAAGATGACAGATGAGATTGCTATTGCAACCAGGAGGATTTTTTTACTGATGTGATTAAGTGAGTTCATACTTAACATGTATTAAGGGTTGATTGAAATTCGAGTTCAAAACTAGCTGTAGCAAGCCTATGGCGACAATGATAGCCATCAAGAATGACCTTGACCTTGCTCACGTTAAACCGATTTTAAGCCTTATCTAACGCAGGAAAATCAAGTATAAATTAAGTGCGAAAAGCAGCTGCAAAACAGGTAGGCTGTACAACTACGTGTTATTTAAGATGTTTGCATCTTATTACTAAAATGTTTGTCATGCAAAATGCAATTGTAACATGGGTAACCAAAAATCAGGTGAAGAATACATCAATATTGCATCAAACGCATTCCTTCCTTTTTAACGATGGCTGATTAAATTGGGATGAAAAATGCAGCTTTCGGGAATTTGAATGCACTGACGATTAAATTTCATTTAATATATAAACGTTTATTAAAGGAATATTAAATCATCGTACAGACGCGATTTATCGCGTCTCATTTATTCCAGCGCGATTTATCGCGAATCATTAATTGGTTGCAATGAATGGCGAATCATCTTTCAGACGCGATGAATCGCGTCTCTGCGCAACGTTTCGGACTTTTTTTATTTTCATACAACATCAAGCGAGCAGGATTTAAATAATCCTAAGGGGAGGTTTTGACTACTAAGTCCAACCGTTGCTGCGCAACGTTTCGGACTTTTTTTATTCCCAAACAACATCAAGCGAGCTTGTGTTGTTTGGGAATAAAAAAAGTCCGGTACTACCGTACCGGACTTAGTCGGGGTGGCAGGATTTGAACCTTTCCAGTACCACCAATTTCTTTAGGTTTTACGCTCATTTTAGCTTGTTTAAGGTGACACCAACTGACACCGGCTGATTATGAGGCTTTTGAATGTTTTGTAGTTCTTTCGATTAAATCTAGATACTTGTCCTTCCAGAGTTCTGCCTTGGCCAGATTCTCGTAAGCAATTGTTTTCCATTTGTCGAGCTCAATTAATGCCCGATCCAAATCTGCACTCTCTCCATATTTTAAAGACGGTTCCTGAACAATTGATGCGTACATATTGAATTCAGGGAACTCTTGAGCGAAGTCGTGTCTAATTACTTTCCCGATTTTTGCAATAACTGTCCAATCCATGTCCGGATTCGCAAAATCAATATATAACTGTGCTCGACTCCTACCCATCATTTTTGAAACTTGAACCACATGTAAACCTGATTTATCAACAATCCGTTTAACAATATGGCCCCGGTGAGTCTCTTTAATGCGTGTGTCCGTTGGTGTCCTGTTCATGTCCACTAATGTGACATTAGTTGTGGATAATTTTACAGACGGTATTTGCTTGTAATTGGACAACTTTAGACAATCTTTGTCTACGAATGTACATTATTTGTATAATACGAAACAAGCAAAATTTAAAATGGCACAAAAAACGAATATAAATAGACTAGAGCTGCTGATCAACAAAATAGCAGTTGACAAGGGTGACATGAAGCTTGTTCAGGCCGTTGTCGATGAGCTACGTGTACAGTGCAATGTTCAACCAATTACTGTTAAAAGATGGATGCGAAATCTGAATCAACCATCAACACAGGATGTTTTCCATATTCTCAGTGTCCTCAACCGGTACAATTCAGATATCACCATAATGGATTTTTTTCATGCCATACCGGTAACATCAAATCTTAAAGTTCATAAGAGATCCCAACAATTCGTAAAGTAATTCATTATGAAAGAATTCATTCTACAAAACCATGCAAACCTATTTCTAACAGGAGTACTTGTTTATATGCTCGCCTGGATGTGGTTTTCTTTCTGGCGGTTCAACCGTTCAAGAGCTAAAGCAAGACTGCAGCGCAAAGTAGAAACTTCAAAATGGCTGCACAATTAATGGATCAACATCATTTTGATTATTTGGTAATGCGATCGATTCTGTATTGGGAAACTGAAAAGGAATTGATCAAAATGTGTTTGCCGGAAAATAAAGACTCAATCCGGTATACGAGAGGAATGCGTAAAGCATTCGAAGCACGCGCAATTGAACTCGTTATGGAAAATATAACAATAAGAGAATTGCAATCATGATAATTCTAAATCCCGGTAAGCTTCAAAATGGTCAATTCATTGCGCACCTGCACATTGAAATTCCACATACACATGGGAAATTAATTTTCTCAAAAAGTCAGATTTGCTCCTCCAGGGATCAGCTAGATACAATTGCTCAAAATTGGCTTTCCAAATGGATTCGTTCTGAACTAACCAAGTTCGTTCATCAGCGAGAGAATGCGCTTCAGGTAGCCGGATACCTACCAATGAATCAAAAGGCGTTTCATATAATAATCCGTCAGATTATTCCCTATACAAAATTCAATGAGTTGTGTACCGCCATTGATAAACATCAGAATGCATTACGACAAATATTACCTCATAACGATTCTCCCCAATCAGGATGGATCAGAATTATCGAAGAAATAATCCATTCAGCACATGATCATATTCACCAACAATACAACAGATCGATTTCTCGACCTACTGAACAGCCTAACGCACCAGGGCTACAAATGGAGCATTAAATCAACCAACGAATTACGAAACCATGGATCAAAAACTCAAACTTCATTTAACCAACCTTCACAGACAGTTGGCGCACCGGAATCAGATGCTCAAATTGGAATTGGCCGAAACAGATCCGAATTGTGAATGCATTATGCAACATTCCTTGGAGATTAGCCGAATAGCGAATCGAATCCGTTCTTCAGCAGCCGATCCTGACATTCTTGGAATAACCACTGAGATGAATCCCAAACTTCAATCAATTGGCCACGCATCATGAACCAGAAGAAAGCCAAGAAACTCCGCAAGCTTGCAGCTGCCGAGATTGAAAATATAAACTGGAAAGATTCTCATAGAAATGCAAAAGTGAAAAGATTTTATCCTGTTGGAGCGATGTTACCGGAAGGGAAACTTGCCACCACTCCAACATATAGGGAGGTAGATACCGAGGTACGCGTGAATAAGTTGAATGTGGCGAAAAAATATATCAAATCATTAATCAATCAAGGGAAAGTCAAATTATGAAAAAGGCAAAACTCAAATTAATTCAAGCCTCGGTAATCCTAGAGATTGAAGGAAACCCAGTACCAGCACGATTCAAAGACATACACATTATGCTCAGGGAAGTTTCCGTTAAAAACATTGAATTGACAAACCCTGAGATACTCCCTGAATATTTTGCACAGGAGTATCGAAAAATACAATCCCTACGAGGGAAATAACCCAAACGCAAACTTCCCAATTTAAAATACCTGGTCGGTGATCGGGCTGGCATCGCCACCACAAAAAACAATGCAAATGAATCTTGAATTAATACAAAACCCTAAGGCAACTCCAATACCCTCCAATGTATTCCGGGATAATCTGATGTCCTACCTCAAAAGACGTGTAACTGTTTCAGCCAAGGAATCGCAACTGGCAATTATTCGCGATCAAATAAGAGATCTTTTGAACCGGCATCGCGAAAATTCCCCAAATTTTAAAATAGAAATGTGGTATCTGACCATTCAAGATAATGAGCTTAGGATCCGTTTTGGACATGGTGAATTGTCACAATTAACGGTAAGGGAGGAATTATCATGATACTAGTTATCGATCTATTTTGCGGAGCCGGTGGAGTTACAACCGGATTTGAACAGGCTGAATTATTCGGTGAAAGAGTTGCGAAGGTAATAGCTTGTGTAAACCATGATGAGATGGCCATTGCCAGTCATGAAACAAATCATCCGGATGCCGTTCACTTTACTGAAGATATCAAAAAAGTAAAGATGAAGGATTTAGAGCTGATTCTTCACAATGCTAGGATCCAATACCCAAACGCAATAGTGTTGCTTTGGGCTTCACTAGAATGTACAAATTTCAGTAAGGCGAAAGGCGGACTACCTCGAAATGCCGATAGCCGGAGTTTGGCTGATTTCATGCCTTGGTATGTTGAATCGCTGAAGCCTGATTATGTAGGCATCGAAAATGTAGTTGAATTTATGGCATGGGGGCCGTTGGATGATGCCGGAAAACCAATTAGCCGGAAATGTGGGATTGATTACACTCGTTGGGTAAACGAAATGAAGTCGCTTAATGGTGGCTATGAATACGATTGGAAGGAGCTTAATGCTGCTGATTATGGAGCACATACCTCTCGTAAACGGTACTTCGGGTTGTTTGCCGCGAACAATTTGCCAATTGTATTCCCAAAACCAACTCATGCTAAAAAGCAAAATTCAGGATTGTTTGAAACTAAACTGAAACCATGGAAGCCAGTGAGAGAAGTGCTTGATCTTGATGATAAGGGCGTTTCTATTTTTGCACGTAAAAAACCTCTGTCTGAGAAAACTCTGGAGCGAATACATGCTGGACTGATAAAGTTCGTCGCTGGAGGGAAGGATGCCTTTATAGCTAAATATTACAGCGGAAAACCGGAAGGTAAATGTATTTCAATTGACGGACCTGCCGGAACTGTAACATGTATCGATAGCCAATCAATTGTACATGCAGAATTTATGGTTAATTATAATCATTCTTCTAAAGTTGATTCCATAGAAAAACCAAATCCATCATTAACCACAAAGGATCGGCACGGACTGGTTTCACCGGCATTTATCGCAGCATATTATGGTAATGGGCACAACTGTACCGACATTGATAAACCTGCACCAACAATTAGAACAAAGGATGGAGCTGCACTAGTTCAACCACAATTCATAATGCGTGATTTCTCAGGAGGTGGGGAGAAGATGAGTTTAGATAATCCTGCTGGATCTGTTATGCCATCACCAAAAATGAATCTGGTAAGTGTTGAACCATTTATCATGAACACGCACTTTAATAATGTAGGTTCAGATATCAACAGGCCTGCCAATACCATCACAGCGAACCGGAAATGGCCTTACCTAATCAATATGAATAGTTCAACCGCTCCGGCAATTGATACTGATCGACCTGCACCAACCATTACCTCTGTGCGGACACATTATTTGATTAACCCAGCATGGTTTAATAAAGGGGCTTCAAGCATAGACATTCCTTCGCCTACAATAATAGCCCGGCAAGACAAAACCCCTCTTTACCTGGCAACAACAGAAAATGGAGAAGCTGTGATTTTAATATATGAATCGGATAGCGAATTCACCCGTAAAATCAAAGAATTCATGGCTATGTATGGAATAGTGGATATCTATATGCGGATGCTGAAAATCATTGAATTGTTAAAAATTCAAGGATTCCCGGATGGTTACATACTTAAGGGTACCCAGACCCAGCAGAAGAAATACATTGGTAATTCAGTTGTACCCAAAGTACCTAAAGCTTGGGCTGAAGAGCTGGGTAGGACTTTAGAATTGGAGGAAGTTGCATGAATACAAATACTAAAAAGCCAATTTCTGCATTTAATTATTTCGGGGGTAAAAATGCAATCAAGCTCCAAAAATTCATACTTCAAAACCTTCATAAATCACCTAAGATGCATTTAGTTGATGTGTTTGGAGGGTCAGCTGCAATTGTATTAAATCATAAGGGGGGGGGCATTAAAATGAGGACCTTCAATGATTTGAACACAGATATTTATAACTTTTTCCAGCAACTAAGGGATAACTCTGAAGAATTAATTTCAAAACTTGAGTTAAGTTGTCATTGCCGGCAGGATTATGAAAGCATGGACTTATCAACCATTACAGATCCTGTTGAAAAAGCTCGTGCTTTCTTTATTAGAACAGTTTCTTCATTCGGAAACACTGGGTCGTTGAATAAGAATAACTCGTGGAGTTACACGATCAACGATTCGAGGTATAATGTATCCCAATCGGTAGCTCGTTTGCTTTCTAAAATAGAGGGACTTCATTTGGTCGTTGAAGAATTAAGGCATATTCAAATCGAATGCCGTGATTTCAGGCATATACTTTCAAAATATGATGGAGAAAATACATTGTTCTATGTGGATCCACCTTATGTACGTACAACCCGAAGTGGACATATAAGTTATAAGCATGAGTTAAGTGATCAGGATCAGCGTGAATTAATTTCAATACTGAATGAATTAAAGGGCCACTATCTATTATCCGGATATGAGAATGAAATTTACGAAACTCACCTTAAGTATAAAGGGAAACAAACTTCTCACCATCACAAGACCAATGCATTAAAAAGAACAACTGAAGTTGTTTGGTCAAATTACGAATTAACAGAGGACATAGCATGAGCGAACAAATTCAAATTGAGGAGCTCAGCTACTTCGCGAAACGTATGAAGCTTCTGGGTATTACCGATGAAATAAATAACATCGATATTACTGTTAATGGTGGTGGCCCTACTCACGATGATGTATTGAAACCTACCCGGATTTTCCGTGAGGTAGCTAAAGGCATTGAAATTCTGGTTTACACTATAGATGGCTTAATCATTCGATATGCAAAAGAAGGTACCCGGTGGAAACACAACGAATACTGCATTACTCGATTAGAAAAACCTATCCTGAATAAAAAAGGGGATGTGATAAAATACCTGATGCCCAAGGATCAGCCAACACAGCCCTTTTTCCCACCTAACCTGGTAAAAGCATTCAGAGAGAAGGAAAAAATCAAGACCCTTATCATGACTGAAGGCTATTTCAAAGCTTTCAAAGGTGCAATGCACGGCATGAACATTGTCGGGCTATCCTCGATCAACCACATGAAGGATAAAACAACAGGTAATCTTCATGATGATATAAAACGACTGATACTGGCTTGTGAGGTTGAGAATATAATCTGGCTCATGGATGGGGACTGTATGGATATCACCGGAAAGGATCTGAAAGATGGTATAGATCTGTACAAAAGACCAAGGGGGTTCTTCCAAACCTGTAATACTTTCAAGGACCTGTTGAATGAATTTGACGTTAAGCGGTACGCGGCCTATACCCTTTCATCCGAAATAGAAGGACATCCAAAAGGACTTGATGATTTGCTTTGCGCATTTCCAGGTCAGGAGGATGAATATGTACAGGAACTGATCAACCTGAGCAAAAAGCCACACCATTATTTTAGAGTAGATATCACATTCAATATTGCTCCGCTCCACAGGCACTTCCTATTGGATAATGTAGATACGTTCTTTTTGCACCATAGCCAGATCCGGCCGGAAATGAAAGCTTTGGAATTCCGGTACAACGGAACCAAATACAAATGGAACGATGAGAAGCAGACTTGTGAGGTAATGATCCCGGGGGAAGCGAATAATTACTTCCGTGTGGGTGATCAGTATCACACTTTTGTTGATATTCCTAATAAATACGGTCAACTGGAGCGGTCATTCCATCGCAGGATGAAGGGAACAATTTTAGATGATCACGGAAAGAACTTTGTCAAGTTCATTCCTAAATACCAGGCTTTTTGCAATGTTCCGGATCATGTGAATTTTCAACCGGTAATTAATAATTGTTTCAATGTTTATGCTCCTTTTGAGCATGAGCCGGAAGAAGGTGAATGGACAAATATTGAAGCATTCATTAAGCATATTTTTGGACAGAACGATATCAATTGGAAGGATCCCAAAGGAGGCGAGAAACTTACATTTAATGAGTATGAACTGGGATTAGATTACTTGACACTTTTGTTTAAAAGCCCTACCCAGATTCTTCCTATTCTGTGCTTGGTTTCCCGGGAGAATGGTACCGGTAAATCAACCTTGGGAAAACTGCTCAAAATGATCTTCACGCAAAATGTGGCCATTGTGGGTAATGCGGAGCTTGCAGATAATTTCAATGCCAGCTGGGCAAGCAAACTTCTAATTATTTGCGATGAGGCCAAGATCGACAAACAGGTAGTAGTTGAGAAGGTGAAATCATTAAGCACGACCGATAAGATTTTCATGAATGCCAAGGGCAAGGATCATATTGAGATTGATTTCTTTGGCAAATTCCTGTTCTTCACCAATAACGAGGACAATTTTATCTATGCCTCCGAAGATGATGTTCGTTACTGGATTCGAAAGATTCCAAAGCTTACAGCCGATCAACTGGATGTGAATATGCTCGACAAAATGCAAGAAGAGATTCCTGCATTCCTGAACTTTTTAAACTCCCGGCAGATTAAGACTCCCAACCGACATCGCGCATGGTTCGATCCGGAACTGCTGAAAACAGACGCTTTGAAGAAAGTAATTGAATACAGCAAACCAACTGTAGAGAAGGAGCTTAGAAATAAGATCCGCCATATGTTCTTCGATTTCGGCCCAGATGTATTGATGATGACTATGGGTGATATCCAACGGGAATTCGAAATGAAGAAGTTTGAGAATGAATACCTGGAAAGGGTTATTCGGGACCGGTTGCATGTTGAAACATACCACCTGATAGAATATGATGGTGAGCGATTCAAGTCTGAACAGGCTCTTCTCGATCATTTGGGCCGTTCGGAATTTACTCTGGAAGATATTGGCAAAATGAAGAAGAAGCCTGTGGTGAAGAGATACTCATATCCAAGGTGGGATCGGGTACCGAACCCATCCGGATCCGGAACGGTGATATCGAGAGTGGATGTATCTGGGAACGGCCGTCCATATGTTTTCTACAAGAAGGACTTCCTCACAGCCGCAGAGATTGAAAACATGGAGGTAGATCCGGAAATGCAGCAAGCAAATGAACTGCATGCGGAGCCTGAACAACAAAATACATTACCCTTCTAATGGAAGCATGGACTACATATAAGGATATCAAAGGCCGTCTGTGGGTAATTACCCAACTGTTTTGGGAAGGAGAGGAAATTCAGACTGCCAATGTATTGGCCGGGTGCAATTTGTACCGGGTTGGATCCAATGGAGAATTCCAATACATAACAAGGGAGGAATTCGAAAGGATTGTTGAACAAAAGTTAATGGTGAAAATATAAACCGGGAACAGGATGAACGCTATTGAACAGAACGAAGTTTTAACAGAAGCAATTAATAAGTATGGAATCGATTCTCAAATGAATATGGTGGTTGAAGAATGTGCTGAGTTAATTAAAGCAATCAACAAATTCAGGAGAGTAGCTTCCTCAGAAAACCTTACAGAGTTATGTGGAGAAGTATCTGACGTCGAAATTATGTGTGCACAGGTAAGGATAATGCTTAATAAACAGGGGTTAATAGATAAGATTAAAGAAGAAAAAATTGAAAGGCTAAAATATCGATTACAGAAATATTAATACAGTTAAACCCAAATTACTATCAACAATGGAAACAATTACTATCAACAAACAAAACGCTGAAGCAGCATTAAAGCTGGCAAAAGGCGAAACAAAAAAGGTTCTCTCTGCACTTCTGGGAGATTCGTTCATTCCAAGGCCTGTAATGGAACGTATCAAGACATTCGAAGATGCGCTTTCAGCAGTTGGAGCAACCGCTGATCAACATTCTTTATTGCAGTATTCTGGAGTAAATACCGGAATGCTTGCAGCACAGGCGCATTTGAGAATCAGCATCATCGCCAAAGCGTTGAACGAAGGGTGGCAGCCTGATTGGACAAATTCTTCAGAGTATAAATACTACCCCTGGTTCAACATGGAAGAATTCAAATCGGGTGTCGGGCTGTCGGCCGACGTCTGCGCGCACGCTGACTCGCACTCGACTGTCGGTTCCCGACTTTGCTTTAAGTCGAGCGAACTGGCAGAGTATGCCGGTACTCAATTCATATCAGAATACTCAAAACTATTCACCCTATAATCAATTTACAATGAACAACATCAAAACTATCGAAGATGTTTACGCAGCACTCGGCACAATTGCAGAGAAGGAATTTCCACCACAGCTGCTTGAATTATTAACCCCGGATGAGATTGCTTACCGCGAGGTAAAGCTCATCACCAAGGCGCTCAATCAGGCCGATGGACAGCCTTGGGAGCCGGACTGGAATAACCATGATCAGTGGAAATATTACCCATGGTTCCGTATCAAAGCAGATGCAGAACACCCTTCGGGTGTCGGACTGTCGTACTACGTCTGCGCTGACGGTGCCTCGTACTCGGCTGTCGGTTCCCGGCTTTGCTTTAAGTCGAGTGAGCTGGCAGAGTATGCAGCGACGCAGTTTGTCGGACACTTTGAGAAATTTTTCTTTATCCGCGATTAACGAAATGGGTTGTGTGCTGTTGGAGCTGGTTTGTTCAGGTGTCAGACTGTCGTACAACGACTACGATAACGATAACTCGAACTCGAATGTCAGTTCCCAGCTATGCTGAGGATGAATTTAAACAGCGCAGACCTTGCCATCAGTTGCAAAAAATAAACTTAAATCAAGGGGCTTTGGTAATCGCTGCAAGCGATGAAGAAGACCTTTAGAAAGCAAATCATGAAACGAATGTCAAACTTGTACAAGCGCATTATCAGTATTGATAACCTTACTCTTGCGGATCAGAAGGCCCGCAAAGGTAAGGTTATGCAGTACGGCGTTAAACTGCACGACCAAAACCGAGAGAACAATATCCTTGCGTTACACCAGTTACTTTCCAATAAGCAATACAAAACATCAGAGTACACAACCTTCAAGGTTTATGAACCAAAGGAAAGGGTTGTTTACCGGCTTCCGTATTACCCGGATCGCATAGTCCATCATGCGATAATGAACATTCTCAAGCCGATGTTTCTGGCATGCTTTACCGCAGATACCTTCAGCTGTATTGAGGGTCGTGGAATTCACTCGGCATCGTTTGCAGTTCGTAAAGCCTTGCGCGATCAGCGATCAACTGCCTATTGCCTGAAACTGGATATCACTAAGTTTTACCCAAGTGTGGATCACCAGGTAATGAAGGCGCTTATCCGCAAGAAGATAAAGGATCTTGATGCTTTGCTTTTACTGGATGAGATTATCGATAGCGCACCCGGGCTTCCGATCGGAAATTATCTGAGTCAATACCTGGCAAACTTCTACCTGACATATTTTGACCACTGGACAAAAGAAGTGAAGAACGTAAAGCATTACTTCAGGTATGCAGATGATATCGTTGTACTACACGGTGATAAGCAATACCTGCATCACCTACTGGCAGAAATCAAAACCTACTTGGCTGAAGAATTGAAGCTACAGGTAAAAGGTAATTACCAGGTATTCCCGGTTGCTGCACGAGGAATTGATTTCGTGGGCTACAGGTCGTACCACACCCACACACTTTTACGCAAGTCAATCAAGAAGAATTTCGCCCGCAAGATTGCCAGGCAAAAACAATTAAACCCTTTAACACTCGCCTCTTACAATGGATGGACCAAACATTGTGATGGCAAAAACCTACTCAACACCTTATTACATGACCGCCGCATTTAAAGACTTCGGAATCAAAGCCGTTTCAAGGGTTTGCCGGAGACAAAATCAAGATCAATAAAATACTCAACAAAGAAATCGTCGTGGAAGCTCACAAAATAGAGGAATCAAAGTTCGCCGGAAAAGGCAAATGCCTTCACCTGCAGATAATGGTCGGTTCTTCTCAGCATGTAGTTTTCACAGGATCCTCCACTTTAATCGAAATGATAAGGCAAGTACCAACAGATCGGTTTCCATTCAGGACCACAATAGTGCAGGACAATGAAAGATTCATCTTTACTTAACATTCTGATGTCATTTAAAACAAGTGAACAAAAACGATATGATACCTAAAGGTAATCACAGATGGAACGACAATAAGTGTGTCCATTGCGGCATTACGCGGTTTAAAAAGACATTTAAGTATCTTATGGCGATAACTAACAACCCTCCATACGACCACTATCTGTATAAGCAAAGATATGTTTATACTGATGGGGAACAGTCAAGACGTAATAGGCCATACTGCACAGGTCGTAGTAGTAGATTGTGTTCGCGCGCCAAAAATTCGATCATATATCCTACTTCTGGGAAGAACGTAACCACGCAACCGGTTCCGGATGAAAAAATGGTGTGTGGAAAACCTCGGCCAGAACTTCGGTTGATTTTTTGGGAAGATTTTTTTGGGAAGAACTCGTTTTGTGTTGCATTTTGTATTGAATCGCTGAAATTCCTTTACTGTATTGGTTGCAACGCTTTGCAACATTAACCGAAAAACGGGGTTTTGTGTTGCTTTGTGTTGCATTTGTGTTGCATCTTATGTTGCACCCTTTGTTGCATTATATTTATTTGATTATTAGTAAGATAAAAGAAGATGTAACAGTGTGACAGATGCAACACAAAAAAACAGGTTGATATATTTTTGAATAAAAACACAACCCACACCCTCTCTTAATCCTCATAGAGACTGTGAATAAATTGAAGTACTTAGTTCTATGGGGTGGCAAGGCAATGTGTTACTTTTATACCGTGATTCTGACCTACTCATCCGATCCAATACCGGTAAAGCCTTATGTAAAGAAATTCATTGAAGAAGGCAATTCAATTAAACCGTATGTATTGGATATGATTTACACCTTGTTTCAAAAATCACCGGTCCGGGACCAATTACAATTTTCATTCGAATGCTGCATAAAACTTCAATTGCCACAAAAAGTATTTGAAACCAATGGTTGGGTATTAAACAGAAAGAATGTTGTAATATTTAATCGTGCCCTGGAAGGTTATATTAAAGACCGGTTTGAATGTGAATTGGAGGCTAATATTCATCGATCGATAAAGCAGCAGGAGAAGTTCCATATTCAAGAAATGATTCTGGACCTTCGCAAAAAATTTGGACTGGATGAAGATATTTTTCCGTTCGAAACGATCAAAAAATCCCTTCAGCGGTTTTGCGAAAGGGAAAACATTGATTTACAAGAGATTAAAATATTCTCTAAATATGTCCCGAAAAAACAGCCTTTAATCACAGTAAATCACAACCTTGTTAAAAGTATTGATTTTATTGAGAGTGTAGGCATTCATCCCAATACTTTCACCGCTTGGCGCAAGAGAGGAATAGTGTATGCCGAGAGAAAAGGCAGATATCTTCATGTTGATATAACCAAATCAAACCTACCCACCTACATACAATTCACCTGCACAAACCATACATAGCCGTACTTTTTACACGCTGAATATCAGCGCAAATTTGTTATGTGCAAAGCATATCTCCATTGTCTGGCGGACCTAATCTGAAAGGTTACTCGCAATTCTACTTCATAGAAGATTTCAGAATTACGTCGTTTCCATATCCGGATGCAGATGGCAAAATAAATATTGAAGCCATTGAATACACCGATCCATATTTCAATTACTGGTACAGTGGATCAGCAGTGTTTGGCTCATTGGATTTAGATATAGATGGCGCTCATTCAGACCAGGGTAAGTCTTATCCGGTAAAAATTAAAGGGACTATCCCCTTCTATGATTCCAGTATTGTTCAATTGCTAGGTAAAAAAGCCGGTCAACGCTTTGTGCTTTTAATTACAGACAAATACGGCAACGCACGCATTGTTGGTGAACCACAAAATGGTGTTGCATTTACATTTAAAGAAATCCCAGGCGGCTACTCGTTTCAGTATCTAGGAGTATTCGCATCCCCTTCTCCCTATTGCACAGGAGATCAGGAAATATGGACAAATGTGTTGGAGGTGGTGAGAAAATTTTCAAAGCAAGTCACTGCTGAAGGTGGAGTATTTGAATCTGAGAGCTGTGCAATATCACAACTTAACTCTATAAATACATGAGATACATAATTGTTGGTGCAGGGTCTTTCGATATTCAAGAATTCTATTGGTTTAGAATTCTCTCAAATGGCACAAAGATTTCTGCTGTATCAGCCAATGGGTATGATGTACTGGCCATCCTTGGTATTACCGCCTTAACCGAACTCAAGAAAGGAACAGTAATCAGAACGCCAATACAATTTCCATTTGATAGCATCACCACAACAGCTGGAGCTATAGGTATTGAACCGAAAAAATTATTTGATGTACCTGATTATCCCTCACAATGGAAAGCCGCCGTTGAGGCGGATGGTGGTACCGTTGAAGCCTATTTATGTAGTAAAGCATTAATACAATCATTAATTCAATGACAATACTCTCAAAATCTCGCATTGTAGTAATACCCGATGGCTTTGAAGCCGGTCAACTCAATATGGTAAAACCATTTGTTGAAGTAGGGCAACCAGTAAAATTCTTCCCGTTCACCAGATCCAGTGTTGCATACCGAAGAAATTCTATAGGTTATTGGGAAAGTCGTGCCGACAATATTCCACGAATTCATTTTCCTGTTGGAGGTGGTTGCCCACGAATCCTGCTAGAAGATCAAAATACGAATATTTGTTTTCATTCAAACGATGTTAACAATGCATATTGGAACAAGACAAATGTAACTCCAGTTCCGGCTAGTGGTGTATCTCCTTCCGGTTCCAATGACGCAGTCCTGATTTATCCTGTAAGTTCAGGGGGAAACAGAACTATTGATAAGACATTTACAATCACCGCAGGAGTTTCTTACGTTACTTATTGCATAGTGAAAGCATCTGGGATAAACTGGATTCGCCACGGAGGTATTAATGCCGGAGGAGCAGAAGATTATGTTTGGGTAAACCTGGCTACTGGAGCCATTGGAGTGCACGGAGTAAATCTCACCGGATACGGAGCAATCGATATGGACAATGGTTACTGGTTGGTGTGGGCAGCTCAGGTTTCAACCAGTACTACCGGAAATCTTTATTCCGCAATTGTAGATGGGGATGGCGTAGGAACTGTAACAGCCAACGGCACCGATGGCATGTTGTGGTGGCTGAATCAAATCCACGAAGGGACATACCCCTGCTCTCCTATAATTACAGCAGGTGGATCAGCAACTCGCGCATCCGATCTTTGTGGCACATCCGCAGAAACATTGACGCTTGGCGATTTCACTGCCCGTATGTTGATCAAGCCACTAAAGCTTAACAATACCATGCTAATAGGCTCCAACACATCTGGGGCCGGTAATTCGTATATATACCTTAGCGCAAGTAATATATATTTCAAATCAAGTGCAGGTGCAGAAACGGTTCTTGGCGCTCATGGCATGAACCTAAATACAGAGTATAAAATCATCATTAAACGGACTGGAACGCAGGTAAAATTTTTCCGCGACAATGTCCTTATACTAACAACTGTAATTGATGATGAAGATTTTATTCTTAACTCAATTTTTACTTCAAAAGATGGGGGTGGTACAAGCGTTCCGTCTTATGGCTTATTCGGAATGACATATATATGTGATTCTGCATTGTCTGATACAATTTGCCTTGACCCTAATTCGTAAAAAATGCCAACAATATACTTAAAAGCAGAAACCAAATCAGCCATCGTCACTGACCTTAAAAAGGTCTTCACAAAATATGCCGGTGAAACGGAATATAATCAAGATGGAATGGCTATCCATTTCATTGGGGATATAGAAATTTCATCAGCTGTATTTAATGAAAACAGGGAGTTAGTTACTGATGCCGTACTTATTGGTGCCCAACACGCCAACATCGAAATGCCGGAAGGGTTTGATGCCTCAATTTTTGAAACGGCCATCCCAAAACCTAATAATCCAATACACAAATTCTTATCATGAGCAGAGTAATAAAAGCAACGCCAATTGTATTGGCCGGTGAAACATTTGAAGAAGTACCATTTTCTGGAATTATTATCCTTGAGGACAACACGACAATTGATACATTAGAAGCTCAGGATCAAAATGGAGATATCGTTGATTGCCTTGCAATCATGGGTATTGACAACGTGACTCCATTACCCGCCAGCGATAGTCCTATCAAAACCCCAATTCAATTTCCCTTTACCAAAATAATTGTGTCTGCAGGATCTGCCCAGGCCTTGTGTGATGATTTTTTGTCGATACCTGAATAGGTCAAAAATAGCTGTCCTTTAATAACCGCGCGCGTAAAATGAAATTTGAAATGCTTAATTATTCATGACAAGAAAATTCATTACACTCAGTTACATCCTACGCGCAAGATGGTTCATTCATCCGGCATTTGCCGAGTCGTATTACCCAATGGTAATGCAGATGTTGCAAAATGCACAAGCAGGAATAACTGGTGGTGAAGAAATTGTTGATTCAATCCCTCAAGTATGTAACACATCAATTTATCCAATCAGCGAATTTGGTATAGCCGCCTCTCCGGAGGATGCCCCTGAAAATTCAATTGCTCTCATCAATATTGTTGGAGCAATCACCAAATACGAAAACTGTGGTAATCCAGGAATGGATACCAAGCTAAACCTGTATCAGCGTGCACTTGCAAATCCCAAAATTAAAGGGGTGCTTTTATTAACTGATTCGGGTGGAGGAGACGGTGCTGCAACCGAAGCTTTTGCCAATGCAATTTACAACGCACAAAAACCAACTGTTGCATGTGTCAATGGTATAGCCGCTAGTGCATGCTATAAAATAATTGCCGGTTGTCATGCCATAGTTATGGTGGGTAAGTCAAGCGAGGTAGGCTCGATTGGAGCTTATGTTGGTTGGACCGATTTGAGTAAACATTACGAAAAACTTGGAATCAAAATTAACAGGTTATATGCCCCACAGTCTACGCTCAAAAACAAGGCATGGGAAGACATGATTAAAGGAGATAACGAAGCAATGCTTGCTGATCTTCAGCAATACACAGATTTCTTTATTAATGACGTTGCAAGAATGCGGCAAGGGAAACTATCTGGCAATGCAGCTATTTTTAAAGGAGCCATGTTTTATACAGAGGATGCTGTGAAAAATGGTCTTGCTGATTATGAAGGAGATGTTGAATTCGCAGCTAATCTTATTGATCAATTAGCCGCAACATCCGGCACTAAAAATAATTCACACACACAGAACGCAAATATGAAAACTAAAATCATGGCGGGCCTCACCGCTTTGGCGACATTCTTCGGCTTGGAGTCGGGAAAAGACCATGAGGTAGAGCTGAGCCAGGATCAGCTCGAAAAACTAAACACTGAATTGGGAACACTTCAAGCAGCCAAAGCCGATAAGGCAAAAGCGGAGAAGGATCTATCTGATGCGCAAGCCGCTCATTCAACTGCTTTGCAGTCAAAAGACGGCGAGATTTCCCGGCTAACTACCGAGCTGAAAGCAGCCAACGAGAAGGTTGCTAAGTTACCAGGCAATGCCGGAGCAGCACCTGAAGCTTCTGGAAAACCTGAAGGTGAAACCAAACCGGATGAAAACCAATTCCACAGCGAAGCTGATGCCAAGCTGAAAGCAGCTCATGAAGCTGTTTATGGAAAAACTGAGGAGGAAAAAAAGTAATGAAAAAAGTAATAATCGCGCTAGTGCTGATTCTTGGAATTGGCTTAGCATTCGCAAATCAGACCGGTATCCATCCGGCACTATCCATACTGGGGGTTACAGCCTTGGCTTCGTTGGCTTCACCAATGCAGGGTGTAATCACAATGGGGCCATCGACCGATGTAGCGGCCATTGCTAAATGGGCTGGATTAAATTCAAAGAAGATGCTTGCCCAAATGCTCAACGATCTTGACATTTTTAAAGATATGGCAGTTGACCGAATGGTTTCAAGGCATGGAAAACTCTTACCTAAATTTACAGCACAAGGTGGACTCCGACCATTAAATTACAATGTAGAAACAAGAGCAGGTACCCAGCGCAATTGGTCAGGTCGTAAATTATTTGTCTATGACGCAATGAAGATTTTCGATATAGTGCCTGATGAACTTCTTGAATCTTTCATGTCTGATATGATGGTACCGGGAGCCATTCAAATTCCATTTGCACAGTGGGTGTGGCAAAAGGAAATGGCAAAACTTGCAGCTGAAATAAACGACAATTCATACTTGGCTGATTACGGCGGAGATGCCGCAGCCTGGGATGCAGGTGCTGAATACACCTATGATGCTGCTGTGCCTCAGTATAAAACATTTGGCGATGACGAAGATATCTATAAACTATTAGCCGATACCACAGCTGGTCAATCACCCACTACGCATCCGGCAAAATGGTCTAAGGTAAATGAGTCAGTAACGTGTACTGGAATCGGCACTTTGATTGCTGATGAAATCACAGCAGCCAATATTACCCCAATTACCACTGGAGCAATTTCGGCATCAAATGCTCTGGACAAACTGGAAGTGATGTACAATGATATGACTGCAGCACATCGTAAAGTTGGAGGAATTGTAAGAGTTGGACCGGATGTTTTCCGTCACTATATCAATCATGAGCGTGACGTATTTGGAGCAACTGCCACATCCCAAACTGGTGATGGACGTAAGTATCTCTATGGAACAGGTAACAAATGGGAAGTCCGTGAATGCAACTGGATGGGCGCTTCAGGCCGAGTTATTATGACTCAGTTTGACAATCTGATTGGTGGTACCAATCTGGTTGAGATGCCCGGAGTTACAAAAACAATTGAAACTCTGCATGGCACAAAATCTGTATCGAAATTCTTGATAGGTTTTGAAATCGCTGATTTGGAAAATCTGTACGTAAACGACCAAGCCTAAAACTATGGGAAAGAAATTAAACGAACCTAACGCTGCTCCAGAGACTCTGGAGCAGGCGTTAGTTGTTATCGATGAACTGAATACTAAAATTGGTATTCAGGAGTCTGAAATAACATCATTGAAGCAGGAGGCTTTCGCCATGGGTGAGATTATGGATGGCCTGAATAAACATGTGAGCAAACTGGAGAGCGGAGCTAAGGCTTCATCTGCAAAACTCACTGTTGATATCGGCCGCGATACGTATACCATTAATAGTGGTGCACGCGTTGGGGGTAAAAAGTACTCAGCCCAGGATCTTGCAGAAAACATTGACGCTGCAAGATCAATCCTGAAAATTGAAGGTCAACAAATTCTCACTTTAAAGGAAGGAGGATCCAAATAATGGATTTAGCAGATTTAACCAACCCAGGGACATCCACCCCCCGCGCCGGATTGCCCCGCTATGCCTACATAGCCAAAATCGATGATATCCTTACCCTTCAGGCTCCGAGTGCAGCTCCAGCTACACTTGCCGAAAGGGTAAATATTGCCACAGCGCATGTAATGAAAACCGGCAAGAAGTTTATCCAGTTTTATTGCGCTCCAAACAAAGGGATGATCGAAACCAAATCGGTAGGCGATCAGAAATTCGTTGCAGCCGATACTGAAGTAAAACTTTTTTATCCAGGCGATGATGCCACAACACGCGGTTTGTTGGAATTACTTCAAAATGAGGATCTGATTGGCTTGGTTCCTAACAAGAACGACGATTTGATTCTTCAAATTGGTGATAAACATTCACCGGCATTTGTGAAAAGTTTCCGCCTGACATGGGGTGGAAAATCCGGAGATGAGTGGGGAATGGAAATTACATTCTCATATGATGGATACTCACCTCGCGTATATGATGCCGTTATTCCTGTAGAGCCAGGTGCTTAAGCATTTGTAAACCATGAGTAGAAAAAAATTGAAACCTGAAGTTGCTGCCAAATACGAAGTGGTTGGCGCTCATATCCATGGTCATTTCCCCAAGTGGGGAAATATCGATATGAGCGAACTTTCACTTCCGGCTGCAGATGGCTTGGTAAAGCAAGGATTCCCTTACTTGAAGGAGAAACCGGCAAAACCGGCCAGTACCAAAAAGCAGACTGCTGAGTAGTAGTTGATTCATAATTTGGTTTTTTTAGTTGAAAAGGCTCGGAGTAATCCGGGCCTTTTTTATTACGTTTGCTTCGCTGTTCAATTACTCATCCAACATTTGCCAAGGCATTATGTTAGGGTGGCCTAAACCGTAAGGAGGGCGCTCTTACTCTATGAGTAATTGGACAGCAACACCCTAACGCCATATATTATGGAGAATAAAGCAAAGCTGGCACAATTTATCGATTCAAAATTCGAAAAGGCACAATCATTCGATGAGATCATCCTTACCACAGAGATTCAAGAAGTGGCTAATACTGGACTCAATGATTACGTTTCTCTCAATGAACTTGATGAATCGCTTTCCAATTGGGGGTTTGAAAGCCAACCAGTAAAAGGTTATCCAGATAAGGTTTGGAAAATGCATCGTAAATAATCACTGTCCTTTAACCTGCAATTGTCGTTTACGACCTTTGGTAAGATGACAATTGCACAATGGTTGAATGACCCCGATCGCAAGTACACCGATGGGGTACTCCTTTTTGCTCGCCATGGTGGATCTACCACAACACTGAAGTTATTTGAGTCAGGGGAAAACCGATTTACCCGCACCAAGCTTTTACAATCACTTCAAGATATCGGATCGAAAACCTTTAAACCGGCCAAGGTCACACCTCAGGTAATAAAAACAGAGCGAACCGGAACTGCAGTTGAACTTATTCCTATTTACGATTTAAAGGCCCGTTCCTTCAAAGAAATGGCTGCATTGCATGCTCGACTTGAGCAATACAAAACAGACGAAGAACGATTCGATGCTTGCTTGAAAATTGACGAACTCGACCAGATAGTTGATGAATGCTGGGAAAAACTAGATTATTATCAGGAGCATGGCTCCTTACCTCCGGACACAGCCCAGGAAGAATTTCAACCCAAAACCATTCGAGATGTGGTTAACCTGTGTAAGAACGTACCAACTTATATATCCAGAATCAATAAGCAGCTAAAAAGCGAGAATTTGAGTGATCAGGAGATTGCGAATCTTATTAAAAAGAAAACAGCCTGGGAAATATGCCTGGCTAAAATTGAATCAACACTCGATGGCCCTATTCAAGTTTGACACAACAAAAGTGGTTGCTGGAAGGGAATCAATATTTCAAGCAGTAGAGTCAATGCGATCCATGGACTCTCAGGCTTATGCTAGATTTGAATCTATGAGCATGGATCGCTCCCAACTATTCATTTCTGATGCCAAATTCAGCAGCTATCAACTTATGAATTTCATCTTGGATAAGTTTGGGCCCAGTGAACTTTATCTTACAATTTACGGAATATCTGAACTTGCCATGCGTAATATCAGTCATCGCAAGCATTCCGGAGATATTGTAGACTTACACATCATTTGCAGTGATCATATCCGATCTGTAAAGCCGGCTGAAATTCAGATAGCGGAAAAACTCGCAACCCGGTTTGTTTTTTATCCATGCCATGCCAAGATGATCGTAATTAAGTCAATATCCGGAAAGTATGCGGCTATCGTAAGTAGCATGAATCTCAACCGGAACAATAAATTGGAGGCCGGAACTGTGATTTTCGATCATCAAACAGTACAAAAAACCATAGACTTTCTCAATAATATCATTGTATGCAAATTAGCCAGGAACAACTCCAGGAAATAGAAAACTTTGCCAGTCGGGGTTTCCTTATCAAGGAAATTGCTGCCATCCTAGGTGTAGATGAGCCTCGTTTTGAAAGAATCTTCAGCATGGACTCTCATCCTGCCGTACAGGCCTTTCAACGTGGTACCCTCAAGGCTCAGCTCACTATCCGAAATTCCATATTTGATTCAGCAGTCAGCGGATCCGGACCTGCACAAACTGAAATGCTGAAAATATTCTCAAAGCAAGTGCAATACCTTAAACAAATCCGTCCTGATGCCTGAACCATCGATAATCCATATGGATAAGAAAGTAGAACGGGCAATTCGCCTGTTTCAAAAAGGGCACTCTTATGATCAGTTCCCTCAGGATTTGGTTGATAGTTTTGACCGCTGGAATACGGCCCATGAACTTACAATGAAATATCACCACAAAGGGATGGAGTTCGTTCGTGAATTGTTTAAAATTCGGTATTCATTAAACGACACCAGCGCTAGGCAGGACTTACGTTGTGCGGAGATGTTTTTTGGCAAAATGAAGCAGTCAAATCGCGCTTATGAGCGCATTATCCGGATTGAGTTTCTTAAGAAACAATCCTATGCTGCAGCTGCTGAAGGTAAATACAAAGAAGTTGCCCAACTGGAGGCAATCATTCAAAAGTACCTGGATCCATCTCACGATCCTATTGATATGCCTGACTGGGAAGAATTACGTTTGGCTGTACAACCGGTTATTATGTATGATCCGGAAATACTTGGAGTAAAGAGAATCCCCGCTTCCGAAGTATCGGACCTGTGGAACAAAGTGCAACGACGCAAAAACCTATCTGATTTTGCTGAGGATGCTGAATTTACAGAAGCAAATGGAGAATAACCAAGTCAGAGTGCACTATAACCGTATGCAGCTCAGGGCGCTTATGGTTTATGCTAAAATATTGACTGATGTTGCCGGTCGTGGTACTGGTAAATCTACCGGAGTAATCGCGCCTAGAATGGCCAATTGTTGCATTCAAATGCCATATTCCAATAATGGGCTGCTTTCCAAAACCTATAAGCAAACCAAAACCCGGACATTACCTGCAATTAAAGTTGGTTGGACAATACTTGGGTTTAAAGAGGGAATTCACTATGTAATTGGTAAAAAAGCCGATAAGAAACTTCGTTTTGACATGCCACAGGAGGCTCCTGATGATTGGGAGCATGTTATTCACTGGTTTACCGGTGCAATAATATCTATGAGCAGCCAGGACCGTAAAAACGATTCCAATGGTTTAAATCTTCAATCCCTGCATGGTGATGAGGCAAAACTACTAGATAAGGAAGACTTGGATGAATCTATCATGCCCACTCTCCGAGGTATGATCCAGTATGAAGATAAGATCGAGTACCGCATGCAAACATGGACTACCGACATGCCAACCACTCCGGAGGCACAGTGGATTTTAAAATCTGAAGAGAACTGTGATCCAGATGCCGTTCAGTTAATTGAGCAGCTGCAACTATTAATCCAGGAGCGCAGGATCAGCATGAATTTAAGCACCTCCGAAACATACAGGATTCATCTTGCTAAGGATATTGCCCGATATCAACGTCAAATACATACCCTTCGAAGCGATTTGTTTCATTATATGGAAGCAACAAGTTTTGACAATATTGATATGCTTGGCAAGGAGTACATAGAGACTCAACGCCGCTTACTACCAGACTTTGTTTTTGAAACATCTATCCTTAACCGCCGGCCAAAGGGACTGGAAAAGGGAGATAGGTTTTATCATAAACTATCACAAGCCAACTTTTATACAGACTTTAATTATACCTACCTAGACAAGTTCCCTGCCGAACTTCCCGATGATAAGGATAAATCAGTGGCCGACCTTGACTGCAATCCTGATCAGCCATTGGATATAGTTATTGATTGGGGTAAAATCAACAGCCTATTGGTAGGGCAGGAGGATAAGGAAAGCTCCCGGTACAACATACTCAAGGAGTTTTATGCTCTTCGTGAAGATGACGAGATTATTCATAACTTAATAGATAAATTCAGCGATTACTATAGCCTGCACACAGCTAGAACAATATATGTGTACTATGATCGCAACGGGAACACATCAGTTGCTAACTCAAAAGAAACCTATGCCGAACTGGTACAGCGATTACTATATGATAAAGGGTGGCATCCTAGGCTAATGTCATTTGATGAGAATCCAGGGCACCGGGATAAGTATGAATTCCTTAACATAGCTCTCTCGGGTAATGAGCGACGCTTACCTAAGGTGCGAATTAACGAGGAGAATTGCCCGAACCTACTGATAGCAATGTATAATACCCCAATTAAGATATCATCAGGGGAACTTCAAAAGGACAAGAGCTCCGAACGTAGTCGGGTAATACCACAGCAACAAGCAACACATATAACAGATTGCTTTGATATCCTTTACTTCTCAAAGTTTAGAGATAATATGGAAGAGATGTCTGGCCATATTGGATTAATAGGGATGAAACAATAGGGCGTTCCCTTCGGTCGGGCTATCTTGGTTACACGGTAACCTTATCCTATCCCTAACGCTTTAACAATTGCATCATATACCGGCAAGCGTGACATACCTGAGGGTATTTGCTTGCATTAATAGGCGTGCTATGCACCCAACACACCACCAAACCCGCGTCAGTAGTGGGACAGCGCGAAGCGCACCCCTAAACCGCTGTCCATTTTTTTCTACATTTTGCGTTTACAATTGCTTCCGACGCACAGCGCGTGGGCGGGTTCTTCCGTGTGATGACTTTTTGAAAAGTCAATTAAACAGGATATATATAACTGAATACCAAATAAATAGCTGTTTTTATTATGCCATTTGCAGAATGCTATATATAATGTATTGATTATCAATATTTTAAAGTTAATAAAATTATACAAAAACCTTGCAAACACTTGTAAATACAGGGCTTTCGGAGTATCTTTACATTGTCATTCAAAAAACAGATGAAAAATCAAACAACTGCCGAACCAGTTCAAGGAACTGCTGCGGTAAATCCAAGCCAAAAATTAACAGTTGAAAAATCAAACGCTAAGGTAACCCCTAGCGGTAAAATTGATGAACCAACGCCAAAACAGGTACTTACTGTTCAGCAACGAAAAGCTAAACAAGAGGAGCTTTCCTATTTGTGTGAGAAACATGAAAAATTCGTTGAGAGTCAGCGAAAACTTGAAAACTTTAAATTCAGTTCCGATGGTCATAGCCAACGCCTGAATATGAGGGATGCTGATGGAAACAGCTTTGAAACATCAAACCCCCTGATCATTAAATCTGTAATTGGTCAGATTACTGATGAAATCAAAAAACAGGTTGTAGAGTTTGAAAACCAAATTATTGCTTTCCAAATTTAAGTAACAAAAACGCCCGATCGCGTGAGCTTTCGGGCGTTAAATTCTATTCCTTAATGTCATTCAAAAAACAGAATCATGAGTACAAATATAGCTAAAACCCCAATTCAACAAAAACGCCAATTCTTAAAAGACTTATCCGGTTCAGTATCCGAGAAAGTGAAAGAAGGAGAATTCAATAGCATTAACGAGGCTATTATAGCGCATTACAGACAAGGTGAACATCAAGAATTCAGAACCTTTAACCAATGGTTAAAGGACGGTTACGCAGTCAGAAAAGGAGAAAAGGCCTTTATTGTTTGGGCAAAACCTAAGGAAGTGCAAAAGGTTGAAAAGACAGAAGAAACCGACAAATACGAGTATTACCCTATTTGCTACCTATTCAGCAACGCCCAAGTTGAAAGGAGATCAGAGAAATGATAATTCCACAAATTAAAATTTCAGTTGCTTTTGAACCGCAAACCCTCAAACGGGATTTAGTCCAGGTATTAAACTCAAAGGACTGCCATACAGTTTTAATGCAATGTTTTGACCCTTCAACAATCAATTGGAAAGAAGAATTCCATATGCTTTGCCTTAACAGAAATAATAAGGTTGTAGGGTACTACAAAGTTTCTGAGGGTGGCTGCTCTGGAACTGTAGTAGATAGTAAAGTCATATTTACAACCGCATTAAATACGGGTGCGCATAGTATTGTTTTGGCTCACAACCACCCAAGCGGGAATATGAAACCAAGTTCAGCCGATCTTGCCATTACCAAAAAACTGAAAGATGCAGGAAATTTGCTTGAAATTATGGTTATGGATCATTTGATTATATCCGATTCGGAATATTTCAGCTTTGCCGATGATGGTTTAATGTAGGAACATTCGCCTAATGCAAGAAAACCCACCTTTTCAGGCGGGTTTTCGGCACGTTCCGGCTACTTTTCTGTGACCCCAGAAAAGTAGCAAAAGAGGGTTTACCTCACCTGCTGTCCTTTTTTAATTTTCTATCCAAAGGAACTTTGAGTTGTGATTACACTCAAAGAAGCTTTAAGGCAAATGGAAGCCACTGACCTGAAAACGGGGAAATTCATTCCATTTGATTTAAAGTACTGCCAATTCAGTCGCATGCGCGCAGAAGGTGGTAAGATCATTGAATATAAGCATGTCGTTTTATCATCCGATAAAGATCAGCCTACAGAACAACCACAATCAGCTGACAAAGCAAATTTGGATGTGAAGCAAGGAGCTTCAAACATTTCCCGAAACCCATACCATCGCCGTAACAAAACCCGAAATATAAAACTTCTCAATGGCGATATCCGGAAGATTCGGTTTCGTGGCATTTTGGAATTCAATAATCAACAAGTCCTTTATTAATGGCAAATCAACAATCATACGGATTCAAAGGTGGCTTGATTGCTGGAAAACAATCCTTATTAAGCATAGCAGATTCGAAAGGAATCAAAAAGGAACCGGTTGCTCCAACAGCAACAGACAGCGCTGACTATGCTGTCTGGGGAACTGACAATACCCTGCCGGCAGAGATAATCACTCAGTTGGGCAAGAACGAGATCGCATTCCGAGCATGTGAATTCAACAAGTCGGTTCATCTTGGAGCTGGTATAGTTTATTATAAAGAAGTAGTAAAAGACGGCCAGCCATTTGCCCAATACTTTAAAGATTCAGAAATCGATGATTGGTTTTTGGAGAATGAAGTTAATGAATGGCTTTTTAAAGCGTTTGTTGAAGATTATGAGACATTGGGCAACATATTCCCGGAACATATTCTTTCAAATGACCGCAAGAAAATAGTAAGGTTGATGCGGCATGATGCCAGCTGGTGCCGGTGGGGAAAACAAGACTCCTCGTCCCGGGAAATCAAAAAACTTTTCATTAATTCTGATTGGGAGGCTGATCGTAAATCCGACAGAACCGAAGTTGAGGTACTCAATTCTCGCTTTCCCTTGATGGATCTCCAGAGCAAAAAAGGATTCAATTACATTCAACGGATCCGCCCGGTTTCAAATGGCCGTTATTATTATGAGTTGGCCAATGTAGAAGTTCTTATCAACTCTGAAACACTTGCTATTGCTGCTGACCTAAAAACTACGCTGAAGGCTATTCTGAAAAACCAGATCCTTCCAATGTGGCATATCGAGATTACTGAAGATTATCTCCAATTCAGATTTGGTAAAAAAGAATTTGAAAAGATCCAGAATGATGCCAAAAGATATGCTGATGCATTGACAGAGGTGAAAAACGAGATCGATGAGTATTTGGCCGGAGCTGCCAATGCCGGCAAAACGATCACAAGCAGTGTAATGTATGACCGTCAGGGGAAAAAAATACCGGGAGTAGAAATTACGCCTTTAAAAAACCAACTGGAAAAAGGTGCCTGGATCCCGGATCAGGAATTCTATGCCAATTCAATATATCAGGGAATGGGAGTTGATGCATCTTCCGTTGGGGGATTCAGCAATCAGAACCGTACAATGAACTCCGGCTCTGAAAAGAAAAACAGTTTTCAAATCAGCTCTGCAACATTTATGGCAGATCAGATGATCACCCTTGCACCATTGGTATTTGTTGCTCGGTATAACGAATGGTTTAAAAGGCATCCGGGGCTAAAATTTGCCGTAAATCCATCCCCCTTTATTCAAACCCTTAATTCAAAAGATGCCGAATGAACCATCTGGTAAAGGATTTTAACGAGCTGCAACTGCATTTAACTCTAAACTCGAATTTTAGGTATGAGTATATTGAAGGTGCTCTTTCAGAACTTCAGAATGGAATAATTACAAAAACATTTGGTCGCACATTCATCACTGAACTTGCGGAAAGACATTGCGCAATCAATCCGGATCCGGCAATTACGGATGAAGAGGCACAGTTAATTGGTTACTTACAATCGGCAATTACCCATTTGGCGTTCGCCAAAGCGTTGCCATCATTGATCGTGCAAATGGGTAATTCCGGTATTTTCCAAACTTCCGGAGATAATACCAAGCCTATTTTCCAGTGGCAAAAACTCGAGTACGAAAATGCCCGTCTGGAAACCGGTTATAATTCAATAGAGGAAGCGATCAATTATTTGATCGAAGAACGTGATCATGCCAAATTTGCTGAATGGAAAACTTCTGACTCTGAGAAAAAGGCGAATAAGTTTTTTGTTTCTACCGCAGAGCAGTTTAATGAGCGTTATCCAATTGGTTCATCACGCAGAACATATGAAGCGCTTAAACCGTTCATAAACGAAGCTGAAAAGTTTGAGATAAAGCCATTGATTGGAGCATCGCTATTTGATGATCTGAAAACAAAACTGGAAACAATTACTCTTTCCGAAGATCAACTAAAATTGGTGCCATACATTCAAGACGCAGTTGCCAATATTGCCATTGTCAAAAGTATTGGCCGGTTGACCGTGAAAATAGATGCTGAAGGATACCGGGTTGTATCAATATCTGCTACAGGTTCAGATACAAGTAAACATCAAAATGCAGCAACTGCTGAGCAATTGATTTCGCTTAAAAAGGAAGCAATCTTGGCTGCTGACGGTTACAAAAACGCATTGGTTAGTTTTCTTATGGCCAATACAGATAAATACGCACTGTTCCTGGAGTCGGATACATATTCTAATCTGACCAATAAACCCGCTTTTAATTCCTCAGACTCTAAAACTTTTACATTCTGATGTCATACCAACAAGACAAAAGCAAACTTTTTAATTGTGTGATAGTAACGTCCGCTCAAGTTGAATGTACAGATTTTTTACCCCTGCAATGAAATCTATGAAGACATTATCATTATTACTGGCCTTCCTTGCTTCCACAGGTGCCGCATTCGTTTCAATCGTTGTTGCCGTACTTCCAGTGTTTCAACTTGTCGCAGCTCTGGTTGCAATAAGTATAGGCCTGCTGACATGGTATAAATATTTAAAAGCAAACCATGAGAAATTTAAACCCCAAAATTAATCCGGTTACAACAATTATGGGTGCCGGTCTGATCATAACCTGCTTGGTTATGTTCATCACTCCAATGTTCGTTGCGGTGAAGGTTGAATTGAATTATTGGATTCCAGGATCGATCGGAATTATAGGTTTGTCCCTTTTGCTCATACCGGACGACTTGCGCGGAGCTTTACGCAAATTCATTGGTAGGAAATCCCAGCAGTTATGATTAAAGAATTCAAAGCATCAAATTTTGAAGGGTACAATGGTGAGAAAATTATGCTCGATGAGGAGGTACATCCAAGATTCATTAAAATGAATGATGTTGCCGCAAAACACGGAATTATTGTGGTGGTGATGGATTCAATACGCCATGGAATGGATGTAGTCGGAGCCGTTGTGCCGCCATCAAAGATGTCAAATCATTTTATTGGATATGCCATTGATTTTAACCTTAAAAAGAAGTCAACTGGAGAATGGTTCAATAATGCCAAATTAAGAGATGATAAAGGACCTGATGAGGCATTTTGCATTGAAGTTGTTGATACGTGTGGATTAAGATGGGGCGATGCATTTAAGAAGAAGGATGCTATTCATTTTGACGTTCCATTGAACATTACCAATCCTGTATTGTGGCATGTGAAGTACAAGGCAATTAAAGCTGAAATACAATGATTATTTACTACATAACGATGATCATATTATGGATATGTGGACTTCTAAATGGAGTAATGGACTCCATTGATCATCACGACGGATATAAACATTGGGGACATTTCTGGAGCAGGGATTCGTGGATGGATCGGTACGATGATAATCATACTATTGCTGAAAAAATCATGCAGGCAGCCATTAATGGATGGCACATTTGTAAATGGGCGATGGTAATTTTATTTACTGGCTCCATTGTGTTGATAGCATTATTCGGACAAGAGCAAGCATTACACTGGGCATTTAAACTATCCTACTTCCCTGTATTACTCCTATGTTTTATTGCAGGATTTAAAACCTCAAACCGATGAAGTACGCAGGATGGATAATTGCATTAGGACTGGTGATTGTATTGTTAATCCAGCGTGCCTGTTCACCGATCCTTCCGGATCCAAAGTTTATAACTACAACCGTATTGGTTTATGATACTCAATGGCATCAGGTAGAAATACCATTACCAAAACCGATAAGTGAAAGTATTCGACTACCTGAATTAAATTCAGGATCAATTGACTCATTTAGCCTACCAGATTCAATATTAATCAAGGAACACTATACTGTCAGGTATTATCAACAGGAGTACTCCGATTCAAACATTACTCTTACATTAAAAGATTCTGTTTATACAAACAAACTTACCTGGCAAGGATTCGATTACCGCCTGCTCAGACCAACCACCGTCATAAATACAACCATTGTAGAGCCGGTAGAAGTTCGTAATCGATGGTATGTTGGGATTGGGTTGACTGATGGTGTTACAGGGGGATCGCCATCAGTTGGCCCTGAATTTTTATTGAGCAGAGACAGGTATGCTTATCGGATTGGATATCACTCGAATAATTCAATACAAGCATCAATTTACTGGAGAATAGGCAAATGAAAACAATCAATATTGGTAAAATTAAAGGCTACTTCCCGGAAACAATGGGTGAATTAACCGAGAAGCAATTGATCGAATTGGCTGAATGCTATACCGGCAATTTAACTTTAATCGATGCCAAGGTACTGTTGGCCAGAAAGTGGGCTGCTTCTTTATTTAAGTTTAATGAAAAACTGATTGAAGATATTCTCACCAGGATTCGAAACACAGATATCAGCTCACAGAAAGAAATGCTCATCGAAAAGCTGCAGAGCTGTGACCATAACCGGTACTACTTAAGTGAACTGGCATCTTGGATTACTGAACCTATGAAATGCGACCGATTCATTATATCAAGAATTAAGCTTCGCCGTAAATGGGGATTATACTCGCGGACATTTGTTTCTCCATCGGTAAAAATGGGAAATGTACAGTTCTGGGAATGGTGCAAAGCCGAAATGTATTTTATGGATTATACCCAAAATGACAATCGGGAGGCTTTCAATAAATTCTGTGCATGCTTGTATCATCCGGCATTGCTCAATGGTGCCAGAGGAGAATTTAAGGAGAATGTGATTGAGCATAATGCCAAGTATTTTGCTCGGCTTAATTCAGTTCAGGTAATGGCCATTCGATTAAATTATATAGCCGTTAAAGGATGGATGGCAGCTGCATTTCCGCATGTATTTAATGGCAGAAAATCGGATGCAGATATTGGCACCATTGATATGGTTGAGTTGTTATACCGATCGGCTGAAAAACAAAGACTGGATCGTGATTTGATTGCGAAAAAGTCGCTTTTGGCAGAATTATACGGATTAAATCTGGCTGCAAAGGATTTTAAGGAGCAAGAAGCCAATTCAGGAAAGGACTCACGCAATGATTAACGAAACAGATATAATCGAATATTTTGAGGAGTTGGCCTCCTTAAACAAAAGTATCCTTCATGATGCTGAAACCAATCCTGCATTTTTGGAGGGGGATGTATTTGAACTCATCAATGATATTGGAGGCCGGCGATCAGATGGATGGATCATGTTACTGGAGTCCGGAGACGGTTCAATATTTGGGGACAACCCATCAAACTCAATGGATCAGCATATCCTTGCCATTACCATATGTAAGCCTTGCTCCAAGGGAGATAAACCGGCTGAACGCACAATATTTTCAGCTGCAAAGGTTGTTGCTCAGCAAATCCTATCCAGACTTGAATATGATATTGATGAAGGGAGAACAGATATCCCGGATTTTGACTTGACAACTGTAAAGTATATGAAGGTATCAGGTTTTGGAGATAACCATGTGGGATGCAGAGTTGAATTCCCGATTAACGATACAGTTAATCGATCCTATGATCCTGAACAATGGACTGATGACGAAACCCCATAGTCGTACAAGTCCTTTTTTGAGCCTACCGATAAACTGAAATTCGAATATGGCATTATCCATAATTAAAAGCCCAGCGGCAGTTGTTGCCAGCAGAAACCCGGTAAAATATACTGTTGAAACTGACGCTTTCGTCACTACCGCAGGTGTTAAGGCTGAATTAACATTGGTATTCACGGCTCAACCACCTGATGGAATAACCTTCACCTTGGAATTCATGGGTAGAGAAGAAGTTTTTGCTTTTACAGATAATCCGGCACTTGCCAGTGGGTATAATAAGATTTTGATCGACGATGATTATGTGGTTTTGGCGGATTGGATCCAGTATGAAGTTATAAAAACACTTTCCGAGAACCCATACATTGCTCTTAACTTCACTTTGGTGCCTGGTACATATAGCGGCAATCCGGGAGTAAAGTTTATTGCCAGGGAAAATGGTATTGCCTATAATATCAATGGAGTTGAAGCGCATGATGATATAGGATTCTTAGGTTCAATCTCAGGCATTGATCAGGAATATGCTGAGAACTTCCGCATTCTTTGTGATGTATTCCAGGAGCAAACCTTTGGACAAGATGATCCAAAACCAGTATTTAATGCTGAAGGAATACCCAATAACACTGATCAATGCACATTTTACCTTGAACCAGTTCTGGATGGACTTTTGAAATATGATATCCCGGAATTTGTAAGTGCAAGTTTCCAACAACTTGCAGCACAGTTCACCCGTTTTTTTGTAATGTTTTCAGAATTCTATGGAACGGTACCAAGTGCCGGCAGGTATAAACAAAGTCCAGCACAGATTGATAGTGTCAATCAGTATATCTCTGTAATTAAGGGTGCTGAGAAATTCACAAAAGCCATTGCTGAAACTTTGGTTTCTGATTACGTTACCCCTGATCTGGTTAAATTCTTAACCAGTATGCCACGTAAAATAACGGTTGATAGAACTCAACACCAATACCTTTCATTTTGGTATGATGCAGCACTGGAGACCTCCGTAAAACTTAGGATTCAGGTGCGGTTTTATTATGCAGGAGATACTGTAGGTGAATGGTTAACCGTAGATGAACTCACCTCTACTGATTTTGCTGGACGAATCACTACCATACCGGCAGGATTTGGACAGCTCAATCTTATTGAACTTACAGACCTGGAAAAGGAAATCATGGCCTATGATATCCGGGTAGCTAAAGTTATTGATGATGTAGCCACGGCCGTTACAGAAACAATGCGGTTTGAACTGGATCGCAATATTGTGCGTGACCCACATTATTTCTTGTTTATAAACAGCTTTGGATGCCCGGAAGTAGTTTACTTCACCGGAAACCAGAAACGGTCAGCACAAGCCGAAAACTCTGCTGTTAGGATGGCCTTTGTAGATAACGACCCTGATACCGGCATTGTGAATGGAGAAATTCAGGAGGTAAACAACGAATGGCAAACTACTTATGAACTCAATAGCGGTCCACGTACACGCGATTCCCTCCGATACTTGATGGATTTTATTAACTCACCCAAACGATTTGTTCAGCTAGCAGATTCATATTCTCAGGTAAATATACCAAAAGGTAAAATTGAATTAGATGAGGATAATGATACCCTGTTTACCTGTAAAATAAGCCTGAGCGATGCTTGGATTGAAAGGGGGAACGGATAATGAATTTATTCGCTGTTGAAATAAATGGAACGTTCCTAACCATACCTCCAAAAACATCAATCAAATTAATTCTCGAAAATCCTGTATTCTCATATGCCCCAGGTCTTCCATCAAGAACATATCCGATTCGTGTTTCAGCTGAAGACAATAGTAAAACATTAAATTTTGCGAATGCACTCGAAAGAAGAGGGAATGAATTCTCATTCGAAGGAAAAGCTTATCTCGGAGGACAATTTTATCGCAAGTGCACTGTCATCGTTGACAAATTCAGCGAGAAATGGTATGATGTAAGGGTATTGATTGATCGCGGTTATTTCAGAGACTTTGCTGCTAAACGACTCAAAAGTTTTGCGCTCAACAACCCATCTAAATATAGGTACCGATTATCAACCTATCCTGTTATAGAATATACATTTTCGTATTCATCTGGAGTGCCAGATCCTGGGCCATCGGTGTACTTACTGATGCTATTTACCACTTCGGAAGATCGTGTGAATGGACAGCAATACAGGTTTGAATTCAATCCGAGTATGACACTCGCTGAATTCTTAGACAATATTGTAGCATACATTAATGCAAGGTTTCCTGACACTGGCATTTATGCAACCAAAACAAGCGGAACGACTATCAATTTCTACGACTTATGGAGCAATGATAATTATCCTGATATTTCATTCAGTCCTGAGGATCTGTCGTACTATGATTATTTGGATGATCCAACTCTAACATCAGCAAATCATCCGAACCCATGGCTTGCAGAGACAAATCACGCTACAGACACAGTCAATAATCCTGAGAATTATGACTATGTATTCTATCCGGTATTGACACCTGAGATATCGGGAGTTTATGACAATATACTCAATCACTGGACTCCGGCCATTCAAGGTACAATGGGCGTTGGATTCAGGGAAATGGAATTAGATGCTGATCCAATGTATAAGAATACAATGGCTGGCTTTGCAAAGGTGTACAACGTATTTAAAATGATTCACGATGAGGCTAATATTAAAATTCAAGACAACTTCTGGGATGATGAACTGAAAACGCTCACATTCTACAATCCAATTATACTGCATAGTACACATTCCCAACTGCTGACCTATCATCGAAGCTTTAAGATGGTGGACTTACTCCCGGAGATTACAGTAGCTGACTTTTTATTGGAACTAAGTACATTATTTTGTTCAGTTTTTGACTATCGATCAGATAGAGATGAGGTACACTTGGTTCGTCGAGTTGATATTTTGAACGCCCATTGTGATATCGATTGGACAGATAAACTTATCCGTGATTTTAGTTTTAATTATCAGCCCAAAGTTAGACCGAACCTAAATTATACCTGGGCATCAGACGAGAAGTTGGTAGAAGAAAGGCTGATCAAGGATAATCTTTACAGGTTAAATAAGAGAGATGATGTGAGTGTATTACCGGCTGATGCCGCCTCTGCAAATCTTGACTTACGATTAGTAATTCCAGACAACTGGTATTATGTTTTTCAAGTGCTATTTACAGTTGGTGATTGGGTGTTTTTATCAGAGGCTTTGGAAGGGTTTTTCACAAGCGAAGCGGCAGAGAACATACAAACAACAGCTTCAACACTTTTTTCAGAAACCAGTGAAAATACATGGACGACAGGGTTGCCAATACTATGGAAATTACCTTATACAAAAGGATTTGAACGATACCGTGTTGATGCTCAAATGAACCCATTCCCTTCCAGGTATTTATTTTACAGGGGCCTTCAACCATGCATTTTTCATACAACTGATGAGGGGGATGGCTCTCCAACTTTAGGGACTTATCCGTTTGCTTCGTATCATAACTACAACTACCAAGGCGATAAAATTGGTAATTACTCATTGGCATGGAATGCCGAAGATGGATTGATCAATGTATTCTGGAAAGATTGGGCAGAATTTATTGAAAACTCTAGCCCTATTGATGCAGACCTTGTTTTGACTGTAATTGACATTATGGAGTTTGACATTATCAATAAGATAATGCTAAAAAATCAAGAATTCTTGATATCTCAACTGGAGGTAGAATTTGTTGATGAAAACATTAAAGGGAGCCGAGCTACTCTTTACCAAAGAAAATCAAGTAATGCCTGATAATGAATTAAATCAGTTACCGAAGGATTTGGCTTTAACCATAATGCGATGGAGCAATTGGACAATTTTTGCCCTTAAAAAATCGCTTCAGCAAAAAAAGGTTGGCTCATCAGGATCACTGCACAAAAGCTTTACTTATAAGTTAACTTATGGATCTGACGGAATGCCAACTAAGGTAACAATTGGCTTTTATTTTCATGGGAAATTTGTGGATATGGGTGTTGGCCGAGGTGTGAAAATTTCGGATGTAAAAGGCAATGCTGAGAAATGGCGATCGTTGGCCTCCGATGAACGAAAAGGAATTAAACCCCGAAGACCGAAGAAATGGTATTCACCCACCATGTATTACGAATACCAACGCCTTGCTGAAATACTAACTGAGAAATACGCAATTGAAATACCTGCTCGCTTTGAGTACACCTTAAGTGAACGGATTGTAATGAATTTATAACTATGGCATCAAAAACAGAAAGAGCACAAATAGATCTGATCGTCAATGGTCAGACAGCAAACAAATCTTTAAGGGATCTGGAAGCGGCTGCACGAAAGGCGAAAAGTGAAATACGTGGACTGGCTTCAAACGATGCACGTTTCCAAGAGCTAACTGGTAAGATTCAAAACGTTAATAAAGCTATTGATGAAACCAGGGTAAAGGCCGGAATGGCCAAGAGTAGTTGGGACAAAATGAAAGATTCAATTAAAACAACTTTCATTGGTAATTTGGGCGCAAACCTCGCAACGCTTGGATTGCAAAAGGTTGCTGGTTACTTTACCGATTCGTTCAGAGCCGCCCAAAACCTATCTGATCAACTGACCGACATTCAGCGACTAGCTGGTTTATCAGCAGCTGAGGCCAGAGAATTAAACCATGAGTTATCGACCATTGATACCAGAACTAGCATGGGTGATCTTAGAGAGATAGCTAAAGTTGGTGGTCAGTTTGGAGTTGCTAAAGATCAAATGCTGGAATTTGTAAAAGCAACTGATATGGTTTCTGTATCCTTACGGGATGAATTCGGATCGACTGAGCAAGCTGCAACTCAAATGAGTAAACTTAGGAACATATTGGTGGATGTAAAATCTGACAATATTGGCCAAGACATCAAATTTATATCCAATGCTATTGTAGAACTGGCCAACTCGGGTGTAGCTACCGGACCTGTTGTATCTGACTTTGCTCAAAGAATTGGCGGTGTGGGATTACAAGTTGGATTGACCTCAGGACAAGTATTGGGATTATCGGCCACCCTTCAAGAACTTGGGGTATCACAAGAAAGAGGCGGTACTGCAGTAGTTCGCATTTTACAAAAAATGCTCACAGAAACTCAGGCATTTGCTGAAATCGCAGGGATGGATCTGAAATCATTCAAAAAATTATTGAATGATGATATTTACGGTGCCTTTGTAAAGGTGATGGAAGGCAGCAAAAAACTTGGGCCAAACGCAACACAATTAGCAAGCATAATAAAGGATCTTGAGGTACAGGGAGCTGGAGCCAGTGAGGTGTTTGCGAAATTAGGTAGTAACACTACTCTTTTGGGTGAAAAGGTGGAGTTAGCTGGTGGAGCCTTGTCCAAAACATCAGCAATTACAGATGCCTACGCTTTAAAGAATGAGAATTTAGCCGGAACTGTAGAGCAGATTGAAAAATCATGGAATAAACTCACTGCCAATCCTGCAATGGTGCAGTTTTTCTCAGTAGGTATGGGATTAATTTCAGCAATGATTGATGGATTAGACCGGCTTATAAAAATTATTCCGGGGATTACAGGGAACTATCAAGCTTTTGTTGAAGGTCAGCTGGAAGATGTTGCTGATGGACTTATGCGTCAACAAGAGATTGAGAAAAGTGCGTATGCGGAACAGTTAGCGGCCTTTAAATCTAAGTTGAAGGGAATGAACGAAGCTGATCTTGCTTATCAGCAGGCTTCTCTGAAATTACAGATGGAGGCTTCGGTGAGAGAACTTAATTTATTGAAGGAGCGCGGGGATTTAACAGGCTTTCTTACTGAATTAAAGTATGCCAAATTGATCAAAGCACAACAATCAGCAATAGACAATGAGCTGAAGCAGCGTGAACTGGCAGAATCTACAAAGGATAGAATTTCTCAAGATGAACTGGAAAAACAAGAAAAGGCAGCAATAAAAGCTGCAAAAAAGAAGGCAGCTGAATTGAAACGAGAGCTTGATGAAGAATTCAAGCTAATTGATAAATATTGGGATGATAGAATTGCCATCGCTCAGAAAAATCTGGATAATGAACAAAAATTAATTCTTGAAGCAGGGAAAGAGAAATGGGAAGAATTGAAAAAATATTATGAAAATGAAGTTACAGCTGCTTTGGATATGGCTGTGCTGAAGGCTGAAACTGAAACTGAAATTTATGAGGCTGAGAAAAATAGATTAATACAAGTTACACTCGACAAACAGGCCATACTTAAAGAAGGTTCAAATCAATGGCTGGCACTTGAAGCAAAACTCAATGCTGATCTTCAACAATTGGAAAACAGACGAATTGATACTCAAGTTTCCAGAATTAAAGAATATGCCAATAATGTATCTTCTGTGACTTCAAAATTGAATTCATACTTTCAATCAATTTATCAGAACGACCTGAATTCTTATAATAAAAATCTGAATAGTAAGAAAGCTGCACTTAAAGATCAACTGGATACAGGCATGATTAGTGCAATTGAATACAACAACCAGATGATTTCATTGGATGCAGAAGCTGCCGAAAAAAATCGACAAATGCAGGTTCAGCAAGCCATGTCCATAAAGAAATTCGCCTTGTTCGAAGCGACAATAAAGGCCGCTTTGGCATGGGTAGAAGCATATATTAATCCTCTTAAAATACCTGGCGCGATAGCAGCTACAGCAGAGCTTGCAATAATTGAAGCAACCCCACTCCCACAGTTTTACTCTGGTGGATGGTTACCAAATTCTGCTAACGACAAAAACGCTTATCCCATAATTGCCCACGCAAACGAATATATGATCAATGCCCAAAGCGCTCGTGACCCTTATGTGATGAATACAATTCAGATGATTGAAGCTAGTCGGAATACAGGAAAAACAGTAATGGAAATAGCGGGGAACAACAATTCGACCGGCCCTATTCAAATAAGCATTCCTGAAATGCTTGCATTTAAAGATGCTGTGGCAACATTTACTCAAATGATTAAAGCCGGAATTCCGGCCTATTTAATCATGGGAGAAAGGGAGCTTCTGGATATGGAAAAAGTTAACAAAAGGATCATCGAACGTGGAGAGAATGGACTCGGCCGATCAGCAACTGAAGACTTGTCCCTATCATCCGGATTGGAAAACATAAGTAAGGCCAACAAATCTCAAAAGTCGATGAAATTCTTTTAAATTGCACTTGAATGACTTGTGATTTGAAAAAGTTGGTTTTAGCAATTAGCACAGTCTTTCTTATGCTTTCATGTGAGAAAGAAAAGGAAGAAGCAACGATTGCTGTTAATTTCTCTTTCGGTAAGAGTACCCGGAATGAAATCACGTTCTATAATCAGCTAAAATCTGTTAAGAAGGTTTGGGAAAATTCAGATACAGGTCAGGTCAGAATTTTCTATTTTCAATACAAACCAAATACTCAATTCGTAATTTCAGGTCAACGAGATGCTTCAACTGGATATTCATTGTGTTGGTTTGAACATGGTGGAATAATATATCGGGATTCAGTTTATGGCTCCGGTGGAATACATTGTTCAATTACAAAATAACTACTCATGAGATTCATCATTCTTTTATTACTTTTACCATTTTTGAGTAAGGCCCAAGATCTTATTAAAATTGTTGGACTCGAACCAATCAGCTGTAAAATAACTAGGGTAAAACCTGAATTGATTGAGTTCGTGAAAGATTCTACTAATAAAAAAGTAAGTATGAGTGTTGTAGAATGGTATAAACATAATTCTAAGCCACATGATACCGAATCTGCTCAACTTTTAATAGATACTAGTTCTGCTCAACATTTAATCTACGCAGGAATTTATGGTACAACAGCATTAGATTTAGAAATCGGTGCAATTATATGCTCTTCATTAACTTTTTGGGCAGCGACATCAGGTGTAGAACCTGTAGTTCTTACTTTTGGCACTATAACTACTTTCGGATTAACCCTCACATCAATCTATTTTAATTATAAATACATAAAACAAATTCGCAGGTCAGGAGAGAAAATGTAAACTGGCAAGTAGCTTAGTAGACATCCTAAATTGCTAGACATATCTCTGCTCTTTTTTTATCCCCCCATTTTGTGGGATATTCGAACGGTATTAGGATTATTAACTTAATCGGTCAAATATTATGTATTATGCCAGCGAATCACATTCTAGCCTCAGAGAAGGCTATTGCACAAATTCTTGAGATGTTCAGCCCGGATGAAACAATTGCTAGCCTTTCCTTTATCAAGCAACACCACCTGGAGCATTACCCGGAAGACGGATCCGTTACCGAGTTAAAGAAACAGCAGTTATTACTTGAACATATGGAATATGTGTTCAGGGATATTCAGGCATCGAAGGATAACTCGTTATCAGAAGAGAGTTTTCGAATAATCCTAGACTCTTCAGATATGCCTCGAAGGACTTGTCATCACGAAAACCCGCCTGCATCCTGATCGATGCCCTTGGAATGTCATTCCGATATAGAAACACTACTCCTGTATGCTTCCAGGAATACATTGTGTAATCTTTGGAAAAGGCTAATTTATCTAATACCCAACGACGGTATTTGTTGGCATGCATGCGGGATTGCATCTTTTTTGTACCATGTCGAAAGCCTGATGAAAATAAGTAGGTATCGGGGGGGAGATTTCTCCATCCCATTTTTGCAATAATCTTTTCAAGCTGAGGTGGAATGGTAATATGTCTTTCATCGCCATTCTTACTAAATTCCTTTGGCAGATAGATTTTGTTTTTATCGTATGCTCCAATCCACCATGCCTGCATATTTGTGATTTCACCGGTTCTCATTAACGTGTAATACATAACCTGACAGAAAGCTAGAATATTGGGATACTTATCAGTCATGAACTTAATAAGTTCAGTTTGTTGGTCAACGGTATAGGCCAGATTACGACCAACAGTTTGATTTCGATAGTTTATTTTATCTGCCGGATTACGAAGAATAATTTCGCGATCGATCAAAACCTTGAACAAATGGCGAATATGCCTTAGGTAGTTATTATATGCCCTACCAGCCACATCACGCTCTGCACTTATATATTCCATGAAAGCTGTGATGTGATCTCGCTTAATTGAATCAATTGAAAGATTTTGAATGCCTATCAAACTAGCCCATTCCTTGAATACCCGAAGAGCGATTTCATAATTTCGAATGCTTTTAATTTTCTCTCCTCTTTTTTGGACCAACACCAGATCAATAGCATCACTCAATTTCATGAAATTACGTTGCTGAGATCGGATTCGTTCCTGTTCTAGTGCCTGCAGTTTCTTTGAATCAATATGCCACCCCTTCAAAAGTTCCTGATTAATTTCAGCAATCTTAATACGGCACCACTTTTTTCTATCGGCCAAGTTGGTGATGGCATTACATTCCAGATTTCGGCATAATTGCTTCCGGCCAGTATCAGCATTCCAAACATAGAATTTGATCACCCACCGGGGATCCTTTGATCCTGGCTTTGGTATTACTAGGCGCGCTTTTGTGTGAGGTAATACCATGAGTAAAGCAGGCTTATACATTTTACCCGAAGTGACACCTGAGGTGACACCTGAGCCTTTGAAGGAGAATGAAGAAGCCGTAAACTTAGTGTTTACGGCTGTCTTACTTAGTCGGGGTGGCAGGATTTGAACCTACGACCTCCACATCCCAAATGTGGCGCGATACCAGGCTACGCTACACCCCGAAAGGATTTCAAAAAGTGCGGAGAGAGCGGGATTCGAACCCGCGGTACAGAATGACCCGTACGGCAGTTTAGCAAACTACTGGTTTCAGCCTCTCACCCATCTCTCCTTTTTGAAAGGACTGCAAATGTATGGATATCGGGTAAAAGTGCAAGTCCAAAACATATATTTTTCATTTTTTTATACAGTTACACTTTGCCTGTACGTTGAATGTGAATAAACATTAACGACGATTAATACCTTTTTTACGCTTTTGTGATGCACCCTTTGTATCGTTGTAGAGTCTTATAGATAATCACTCAAAATTTTAATCGTCATGGCCAAAGAAAAACCCATCAACTATAAATTCAGAGATCTGAAAGTATTTGGGTCAACTGAATGGCTTGCCAATAACGAGAAAAAGTACCGCCTGGTGTATGATGAGGCAGAATGCACTTTCGTGTATTGCGAGTTGTCGTTCTACAATAAACTATTCGACGAGTCGGACTGGGATGTTCGGATGAACCTCAAATGTGTTAACCATATTGATGGAACTGAAATATGCAATCTGGTGGCCGACAGAGTGATCCGTAAAGACGAGAACATCGTTTATATACGCGAAGGCTGGGGTGTTAAAACTCCCGGAGCATACTGGAAAAGTGGCGTTTACCGTTGGGAAGCCTGGATCGACAGTACCTTTGTGGCCGAGAAAATTTTCTTTATCGAGAATCAGGGAATTGTGACCGATACCGTAAATCCCTATTTCAATATTAACGGAATAAAACTATACGAAGGCCCGGATTCAAATCTTCCCAAAAAAGAACGCAAGTACCTGGTTTCCTTTAGCGGACGTGAAACCCGATACGTTTGGGTGGAGATGACCGCTGAAAATCTGGTCAAAGGACAAGATGCCTGGAATTGCGAACTCTTTTTCAATTTCAAAACACATACCGGCCAACTCAAAGGATCAATAGATAAAATATTCAATGTCAACACGAAAGATCCTGTTTTTGAATGTACAATCGGCTGGGGTTCAGATCAAAAAGGTACATGGGGAACCGATATTTATTCCGTTGATATTGTTTTCATGGACCAGATCATCGCATCGGTGCCATTCGAAGTAGGTGAAGTTTTTCTGGATGAAAAGAATATTTCACGCAACCTCAACATCAAAACAAGGCCAAAACCTGAAACCGCCCCTCCCGGAAGTGCACATGTTGATGATGTATTAAAAGAACTCGACGACCTCATAGGACTAGATTCTATAAAAATGAAGGTGAAGGAATACACTACCTACCTCAACTTTTTAAAACTTCGTAAGGAGAAAGGATTCGAAGATACCGACAAGATTAACCTGCATGCCGTGTTTACCGGAAACCCGGGAACCGGTAAAACCACCGTTGCCAAAATGCTGGGTAAAATATATCAGGAACTCGGATTGCTTTCCAAAGGCCATGTGGTTGAAGCCGACCGTTCCGATCTGGTTGCCGAATATATTGGTCAAACAGCACCTAAGACCAAAGAAATGATCAAGAAGGCACGCGGAGGCATACTTTTCATAGACGAAGCGTATGCGCTCGCACGCAAAAACGACGATTCAAAAGACTTTGGAAAAGAAGCGATTGAAATATTACTCAAGGAGATGAGCGATGGCGATGGCGACCTTTCTATCATCGTTGCAGGCTACCCTGATGAAATGAATAATTTCCTTGAATCCAATCCGGGCCTCAAATCACGCTTCAATATGTATTATGATTTCCCGGATTATACGCCCCAGGATCTCATGCGCATTGCCGAATATTCTGCTATCAAACGCACCATCAGTTTTAGTCCGGAAGCCAAAGAATTGCTCTACAAAAAACTGGTTGATTCGTACCGCGAACGGGATAAATCCTTTGGTAATGCGCGTTATGTTAACCTGTTGATCGATGAAGGAAAAATGAATATGGGTTTACGCGTTATGCAAAACGAAAATCCGCAAAACCTGGAGAAAGAAGCTTTGTCAACTATCGAAGCCATCGATATTCAGAAAATATTCAATGCCCGCAATAAGAATCATGCTGATATTCCAATCGATGAGGAATTGTTGAAATCTGCATTGCATGCTTTGCATTCTATGATCGGATTAAACACCATCAAAACCGAAATAGATGAGTTGGTAAAACTGGTTCGTTTTTATAAAGAAATCGGAAAAGATATCCGGCAAACTTTTTCGTTGCATTCTGTTTTCACAGGCAATCCCGGAACCGGAAAAACAACCGTTGCGCGCTTACTGGCACAGATTTACAAGGCACTCGGAATTCTCGAACGAGGCAATCTGGTGGAATGCGACCGCCAGTCGCTGGTGGGTGGCTATGTAGGACAGACCGCCATAAAAACAAACGAGATTCTGAATAAAGCAATGGGTGGTGTACTCTTCATCGACGAAGCATATGCATTGAGTGAAGGGGGCGAAAACGATTTTGGCAAAGAAGCCATTGAAACCATTCTGAAGCGGATGGAAGATAACCGCGGTGATTTTGTGGTGATCGTAGCAGGTTATACCGACAACATGAAACATTTTCTGGAATCAAATCCCGGACTTCATTCCCGCTTCGATCGCTCCTATCATTTCATCGATTACGATGCCCATGAATTATTCGACATCGCCATAAAAATGTTCGCCAGCAACAGTATCGCCGCTGATGAAGAAGCCAAAAATCACTTGCTGAAATACATGGAATTCCAGTTCGATACACGCAACAAATTTTTTGGCAATGCGCGTCAGGTCAGAAAGATTGTTGAAGAAGCCATCAAAAATCAACACCTCCGCTTGGCCAAGCTCGAACCCGGCGAACGTACCATGGACATGATTCAGCAATTGAAACTTGAAGATCTGGAAGAATTTAAAATCGACTACAACGCATTGCCTGAGAAACCAAGCATTGGCTTTAAACGGCAAAACAACAAGTAAGCGCTGTTGATCGGGAATGAATTACAAAAAGCTAACCAACTTTTATGTTTTTGTATTGTCTATTCTGGGAGTAAACCTGCTCTCCGATAAAATAACAAATTTCATTCTCGGTATGCGCTTCATGCAGGATCCGGTTAAGGCCACACTAATCGGTATGGCCATGTTGGTTTTTATACTCTACCCTGTATTTCATTACCTCAATGGCTGGAGCGAAAAAGCAGCTAAGAAAATTTTTAAAATCGGGAAAAATGCAGGAGGCAAATTCACCGGAGTCACCCTTGCATTTTTACTCTCACTGTTTGTTCTATTTCTGATTTATTTCGCTACCTGGTTCGGTACCCGTACTGTCTGGAACTGGCTCTGGTCCATCATTCCGGCTTAGGCACATACTTGCGAATGATAATCCGTATGGCGCGCTGATAAGTGAAGTAATTCCACATCCAGTTTACAAAAACAATCAGGCGGTTGCGGTAACCCACCAACAACATGAGGTGTAAAAACATCCAACCCCACCAGGCTAAAAATCCATGCAGCCGAATGCCGAATGATTCAAAAACAGCACGATGTCTGCCCACTGTTGCCATGGAGCCTTTATCGAAATAAGAAAATGCCTTCATGGGTTTACCTTCAATCAACCGCATGATATTTTTCGCAAATAAATGCGCCTGCTGAATGGCGACCGGAGCCACCATGGGATGACCCTGGGGATAAGCCGGATCTTCGTGCATTAATGCAACGTCGCCAATCACAAAGGCGTTGGGCAAACCTTCCAGTTGATTGAATGCATTCACCCGGTATCGGTTACCGCGGCCAATTATTTCAGAAGGAAAACCTTCCAGAATATTTCCCTTTACACCTGCACTCCAGATAACGGTATTTGTTTGCATCACTTCTCCGTTGCTGAGCGTAAGCAACCCTGAATCGCGATCGTATGCTTGAACTGAAGTATTCAAACGCACATCAACACCCAATTGTTGCAACGATCTGAATGCTGCACTGGAGGAAGCAACCTGCATGGCCGAAAGCAAACGCGGTGCTGCTTCAATAATATGTACCTTCATCGCATTGGCTTTCAATTCGCGGTAATCGGAAGGCAATACATTCTTGCGAATCTCAGCCAACGCTCCTGCTGTTTCAACACCGGTTGGCCCTCCACCTACTACCACAAAATTCAATTCGGGCATTTCGCCATCGGCTTGTTGCTTGTTGATGGCCTTTTCAAATTCCTGCAAAATCTGACTGCGTAAATCCAATGCCTCGGGAATGGATTTGAGTGTCAGGCAATTTCTTTCCAATTCCTTGTTTCCAAAAAAATTGGTTTGCGCTCCGTTGGCCAGACATAAAAAATCAAATCCAAACCTTCCGATATCAGTTATTACTTCCTTGTTAAGTGTATCAACCCGTTGAACTTCGGCCATCCGAAAAACAATATTGGTCATCGGACCTATCAGTTTTCGTAACGGATACGCAATAGCATCCGGACCTAAGCCACCCGACGCCACCTGATACAACAAAGGCTGAAAAGTATGGTAGTTATTACGGTCGAGCAAGGTAACCCGGATAGGTTTTCCGCTCAGGTGCTTTACAAGCTCAATGCCTGCAAATCCTCCACCAACAATGATCAGGTGGGGGAATGAGTTTACCGGTAAGGTAAGTGCTGTCATAATGTGGTTGTATGAATAACAATCTTATCCTGTATCTGGTTTTACGTTTTCACATAAAACTGAGCATACGCTTTAGAAAGTTCTACATATACTTCTGCATTGCGTTTTACTTTTTCTATTTGGTCCTCCGTTAATTGTTTTTTTACACTGGCCGGTGTTCCAAGCACAACGCTATAATCAGGAATCACCATTCCTTCCGGAACAAGCGCATTGGCTCCCACAATGCAGAAATTACCGATTTTCGCTCCGTTCAATATGGTGGCATGCATTCCTACCAGTACGTTATTTCCTAAGGTGGCACCATGCACAATGGCACCGTGACCTATGATGCAATCATCACCAATGCTTACGGGAAATCCCGGATCCACATGAATTACGGCTTGCTCCTGTACATTGCTGCGATTTCCCAGAGTAATGATGTCGGCATCGCCCCGTAAAACCGCTCCAAACCATACCGAACATGCATCACCCAACGTTACCCGCCCGAAAACCCGCGCTGTATCCGCAATCCAAACCTCCTGTCCTTTGGATATGGGTTGTGCCAAAATAGATTCCATATCATTCATAAATGCATAACTCATACATGCAAGGTAGCAATAGAAAAATTAGATTTGTACAGTTGCTTTGATTTCTTTTGTACATCAAATCCGAATACATGAATGCCTTATTGATCTATAATATTCAATCGCTTTACGGAATCGTAGAAGAACCTGGGATCCTCAAAAAATCAGGAGCGGAAATGAACCGGTTTGATGCATTGCATCAGGCATGGATCCTGATTGAAGAAGGAGTGATCAAAGATTATGGCACCATGGATCATATGCCGGCTGTGGGTGGTTCATGCGAAAGACTGGATGCGAGTAAACGCATGGTATTGCCTTCTTTTGTTGATTCACATACCCATTTGGTTTATGCCAAAAGCCGTGAAGAAGAATTTGAAATGCGCATCCGGGGCAAATCATACGAAGAAATTGCAGCTGCCGGTGGAGGCATCTTAAATTCTGCTAAGAAATTACAAGCCATGTCGGAAGACGACTTGTATGATCAGGCACTCGAACGTTTGCACGAAGTGATAGCCACAGGCACAGGCGCCATCGAAATAAAAAGCGGATACGGACTCACGGTGGAAGATGAATTAAAAATGCTGCGCGTGATCCGCCGGTTGAAAGCAGTTTCACCCATCACCATCAAAGCCACCTTTTTGGGTGCACATGCCATTCCAGGCGAATACAAAGAAAACAGAAACGCATATATTGATCTGGTGATTCAGGAAATGTTGCCGCGCATCGCTACAGAAAAACTGGCCGATTACTGCGATGTATTTTGTGACCAGGGATTTTTTACGGTTGAAGAAACGGATCGCATTCTGAAAGCCGCATCGGCGCTGGGATTAAAAGCCAAAATTCATGGCAACGAATTGGGTTATACCGGAGGAGTTCAGGTTGCCGTAAAAAACAAGGCATTGAGTGTAGACCATCTCGAATACACCGGTGATGAAGAAATAAGTGCATTGCTCAACAGTGAAACCATGCCGGTTGGATTGCCGAATTGTTCCTTCTTTTTGGGGATCCCCTATGCACCCGGTCGTAAAATGATTGATGCCGGTTTACCTTTTTGCCTGGCAACCGATTTTAATCCGGGAAGTTCGCCCAACGGACGCATGAGTTTTATTCTTTCGTTGGCGTGCATTCACATGAAACTAACTCCGGAAGAAGCCTTTAACGCAGCAACCATCAACGGTGCGTTTGCCTTGGAACTGAGCGCTACACACGGCAGTATTACACGCGGCAAACAGGCCAACCTGATCTTAACAAAACCAATTCCTTCGCTCGCATATATTCCCTATCGCTTTGGCATTGATCTGATAGAAAAAGTGATTGTAAAGGGCAAGTGCTGGAATTGAAAACAAGATATTTGTAAATTATTTTTTGGGCGCGCCCATGAAGTATGCGCTACCAAATGATTCTTATTTAGCTAACATCTCATGCGCATTACTTCATGGTCGGGCTATGCGTTTCAAGTCCTCGCTGCGCTGCGGGCTTTCCACTTCTATCCCTCGCGCATAATCCTAAACTTGAAACCTGAATTCCAACAGGAGATTTTTAGAGTCTGAAAAATATTTGATTCTCTTAAATCAAAAGATACGTAATGCAATTTTTCGGAAATCCGTTTCTACAATTCAAAGAGAACTATCGCTACAAAATTCCCTGAATGATGGCTTCCGTACTTATACCTTCAGCTTCCGCTTTGTAATTGCGGATCAAACGGTGGCGCAATACATCCAATGCTATGGCTTTTACATCGTCGATATCGGGAGAATATTTGCCATGCATCAACGCATGCGCTTTGGCCCCCAGTATGAGAAACTGACCGGCACGCGGACCAGCTCCAAATTCAATAAAATCATTAATCTGCGTCGTAGCTGCCGGTGTATTGGGGCGGGTTTTGGAAACCAGCTTTACGGCATATTCCATCACATTATCGGCCACCGGAACTTTACGCACCAATTCCTGATACAACAAAATATCGCGGTCGTGCAAAATCTTATTGAGCTCCGGTTTTAAATTTCCGGTGGTAGATCTTACCACATCCAACTCTTCGGAAAAAGTCGGATACGTTAAAATTACGTTGAACATAAACCGGTCGAGTTGCGCTTCAGGCAATGGATAAGTTCCTTCCTGTTCAATGGGATTTTGCGTAGCCAAAACAAAAAACGGTTTGGGCAGCAGATGCGATTGACCGTTTACCGTAACCGATTTTTCCTGCATGGCTTCGAGTAATGCTGCCTGCGTTTTAGGAGGGGTACGGTTGATTTCATCGGCCAAAATAATATTGGAAAAAATGGGGCCACGCAAAAACTGAAATTCACGTTTCTCATTCAATATTTCCGAGCCGGTAATATCGCCCGGCATCAAATCGGGTGTGAATTGAATGCGGTTAAAATCCAGGTCGAGTACTTCGGCAAAAGTACGCACCAGCAAAGTTTTCGCCAGTCCGGGTACGCCAACCAGCAATACATGTCCGTTGGCCAGAATAGCATTGAACAGAATATCTACTGCGGCATGTTGCCCTATAATCACTTTTCCGATTTCCTGCTTGAGCAGTTTGTATTTGGCGTACAACTCATCGGCTGCCTGTACATCGTTTGGTGTTTCGTTCATGTGGTTATTTCTTCAGTAAGGGAGCAACCTCCGGACAGGTTTTATAATCGTCGACAACTTTAATAAACACTTCCTTTCGGCTCCGTTCTATATAATCTTTCAATGCTTTGCTTTGCTTTTCCTGTTGAGCCATTACCTGAAAACGCTGGTAATCGTCTTTGAGATTAGCCCGGTGCGGAGGCATTTCCGACTTGAGATAAAATACCCTCCATGCCTGTATCTTATCAATACCCGGCACGGTGATTAATTCCGGTTCAGTCATATCGCCGGCATTCAGTGCCTCTATGTGGAAATAAATTTCTTTGTCGAGTTCGTCTACCGGTACGCGGTGATTTCCGGTTTGCGATTCGGTAATGAATCCACCATTGGATTTGGTATTGATATCGTCGGAATATTTTTTGGCCGCATCTTCAAAAGTCAATTTGCCTTGTTTGATTTCCCAAAGGATACTATCCATGAGGTCTTTGGCTTTTTGTACATCCGCCTTAAAGATTTGTGGCCGGATCAGGATATGGCGAATATTGATGCGTTCGCCTTTCCGATCTACCAGTTTTAAAATATGATATCCGTATTTGGTTTCTACAATTTTGGAAATGGAATCTGGCTTTAACCGAAAGGCTGCGGCTTCAAATTCGGGAACCATATCGCCGCGCGAGAAAAAACCCAGTTCGCCACCATTTGCGGCTGAACCTTTGTCTTCGGAATAAATCAACGCGAGCGTAGTAAAATCTTGTCCATCCACGATGCGACTGCGTAACTCCTGAATTTTTTCGAGGGCTATCTGTTTGGATTCTTTTGAAACTTTGGGTTCAATAACAAGCTGAGCCAGTTCTACTTCGGCACTGTAGAATGGCAAACTATCGCGGGTATACGCGCCAAATAATTTTTTAATATCGGTAGGCGACACTTTCACATCCTTCAACGCTTTACCCTGCATTTCCTGTATGATCATGCTGTTTTTTATCTTGTCGCGGTTGTCAGCCTTGATTTGTGCAATGGTCTTGCTGTAATATTCTTCCATGGCTTTTTCGCCCCCATTAAACTGACTCGCAAAATACTTGATCCGTTTTTCGAGTTCGTAATCTACGCGGTCTTCCGGAACCACCACCGAATCCAATTGAGCCTTGGCCAGCAAAACGTAATCCATAATTTTCTGACGCAGGATCAAGCACTTGATCGAATCGTGCTGGAAACCCATTTTATCGCGCATCTGCACGTATTCCATTTCCAGTTCCGATTGCATAATCACATTGGCACCCACTTCGGCTACAATGCGATCGATAACCTGACCAGGCTCTTGTGCCTTCACATCAGTCGACCCAAAGAAAAGGAAAACCGGAAAAAATAATGACTTAATAAAAAGCTTTCCCAGTGTACGTAGATTTATATTCATGAAGAAGTAACTGCCAAAATTCAGCCAGTAAATATAGTGCCATCGGGCGATATCCAAAAATCGGACCTGCAACACATGAGGAATAACGAATAAAGGAGATTTGTCGTATGCTAAATCAACCGCCAATGGCGTGGCGCACCAGAAGCAAAACCAACGGGTAAAAAAATAGATGCCTTTAGAGCAGGAAAGTGGGGAAGCCGTTTATTTTTTATGGTTTCAATGTTGACCATCAGGCTCACCTGAAGGAGAACGCGCGAGGGATTGAGCGGCCTGTTTGAGCTCTTCTATAAAGTATGCGATAGCAATACTTTATAGAAAGCGAGTAGCGAAAGTCCGACCCCTGAAGTAAAGCGCGTGAGATGTTAACTAAATTAGAATCATCCATTAGCGCATACTTCAGGGGTCGCGCCCCAAAAAAATAAACTTATTTAACGGTATCCATATGGCAGATCAAATCTACCACCTTGTTGGAATAGCCCCACTCGTTATCGTACCACGAAACCACTTTCACAAAGTTGTCGTTCAGCGAAATACCGGCTTTGGCATCGAAAATTGAAGTACGTGCATCGCCCAGAAAATCGTTTGAAACCACTTCATCTTCAGTATATCCGAGGATTCCTTTCATGGTTGTTTCAGAAGCTTTTTTCATGGCAGCTTTTATTTCTTCGTAGCTGGCCCCTTTTACCAAACGGCAGGTTAAATCCACCACCGATACATCCGGAGTAGGAACACGGAAGCTCATGCCGGTTAGTTTTCCTTTCAGTTCAGGAATCACCAACCCAACAGCTTTTGCAGCTCCGGTTGATGAAGGAATAATATTTTGATAGGCACCGCGGCCGCCTCTCCAGTCTTTTGCCGATGGGCTGTCAACTGTTTTTTGTGTAGCTGTTACAGCATGCACGGTTGTCATCAATCCTTCGAGGATTCCGTAATTGTCGTTCAAAACTTTGGCAATCGGAGCCAGACAGTTGGTGGTGCATGAAGCATTGGATACCACAGTCATGTCGGCTGTATATTTCTCCTGATTTACACCCATAACAAAAGTTGGGGTATCGTCTTTGGCAGGAGCACTCATGATTACACGTTTTGCTCCGGCTTTGATATGCAAAGCAGCTTTGTCTTTTTCGAGGAATAAACCGGTAGACTCCACTACGTATTCAGCACCCACTTCATCCCATTTCAAATTGGATGGATCTTTCTCGGCAGTTACGCGGATTTTTTTTCCGTTCACCACCAACGCGCCGCCATCAACGGCTACTTCACCGTTAAAACGGCCATGGGTAGAATCGTATTTGAGCATGTAGGCCATATAATCAACGTCGATCAGGTCGTTGATTCCTACGATTTCAACTTGAGGGTTATTCATAGCAGCCCTGAAAACTAAACGGCCAATTCGGCCAAAACCATTGATACCTACTTTCATTTTTGATTATGGGATTTAAGATTGAAAATGCATAAAAGTGGTGCAAAGTTATCTTGATCAACTTTTTAAACAAATCTTTTTGTGAAATAGAAAAAGACTTCTACATTTGCAGTCCTCAAAACAAAAGTAGGTTACTTGCTTTGTCCGATGTGTAATCGATTGAAAGTGAGTACTACCTTTGATCTTCAGGTTGCCAGACTTGAAAATAAAGGAGGAATCTGGCCCGTTCGAATATCCCTTCCTTCGCTAAAGCTACGGAAGACAAAGGGTTAGTAGAAAGGGGTTATGAAAAAGCATTCTGGCCCGTTCGAATATCGGTTAGTTCGCCAGGTTTTCATCCTGGAAAGAGGGGTTCGATTCCCCTACGGGCTACAGTGAAGCAGAGAAGGCCGCAATGAAAATTGCGGCTTTTTTTGTGCTTTCTCCCGGCCTTCACGCTTCACTGTTGCCGGGAAGCGTGACGAGCGTAGCGAGTCTCTGCTTCGCGGCTATTAATTC
>Ga0172379_10000254_pt1 | contig 145189 bp, 161 predicted proteins | sample GrowelOW334metaG_FD_119756 | JGI IMG/M metagenome (GOLD analysis project Ga0172379, IMG submission 119756) | Groundwater microbial communities from an aquifer near a municipal landfill in Southern Ontario, Canada - Groundwater well OW334 metaG | ecosystem: Environmental > Aquatic > Deep... | reverse complement strand
TGTGGAAAAGTATAAATTTTTTTCTAACGGAGAAAAAAAATCATATTCAGATAAAGCAATAAGTATTATAAAAAATTATGATTTTTTACAATTTTCCAATATTTTGTTTTTGAGTATAAGCGCTCAAATTTTTGTTTTGCCAATTATTATGTTTAATTTTCACACACTTTCCCTGGTTTCGCTGGTTGCCAATTTATTAATTCTCCCAATAATCCCAATAAGTATGCTTTTGGTTTTTCTGGTTTCTGTTGCCGGATTATTTTCAAGTTATTTATCTTTGCCTTTTGCGTGGATTGCATTTCTTCCGTTGAAATACGAAATGTTTATTATTAATACTCTGGCCAACATTAGCTGGTCAAGCAAGACAATTGAAAATTTCAGTTGGCAGATGATGTTAGTTTGGTATATTATTTTAATTAGTATTGTATATTTGGTGAAAAGAAAAATTAACCCTGTTGAATATGTCAAAAGCGTAATTCCAAAAGAAGAAATATTTTAAGGAAAAAAAGTTATGCGAAATAGGAAAATTATTTATTCTTTTTTATTTTTTGTTTTTATTCTTGCTTTGGTTTTTGGAGCGATTATTTTTCATTTCAAAAATGATTCTAGGTTGAAGGTGATTTTTTTGGATGTGGGGCAAGGAGATGCGATTTTGCTGACTGAAGGGCAAAACCAAGTTTTGATTGATGGCGGAGCCAATCGGCAGAAAATTTTGGAAGAACTGGGAAAATATATTCCTTTTTGGGATCGCCAAGTCGAAACTGTGATTGCCACTCATCCGGACGCGGATCATATTGGAGGCCTTGTTGGGGTTATGGGTGCCTATCAGGTCAAAACAGCCATCAAAACTAACGCGCAAAATGATACGGATGTTTTTGGAGCTTTTCAAAAAGGTTTGGAAAATGAAAAGGCGGAAATTATTGAAGCTAAAAAAGGCGTAAGTGTGAAATTTCCGAGTAGCGCGGAACTGAATATAATTTATCCATTTGAAAGTGTGAACAGCGAGAAAATGAACGATAGCGATACTAACGCGGAAAGTGTCGTGGCCGAATTAAATTTTGGTGAAAATAGTTTTCTTTTTACCGGAGATTTGCCAAGTGAGAAAGAACAGGAATTAATAAAAAATAATCCTGATTTAAAATCTAATGTTTTGAAAGTAGCGCATCACGGATCAAAATATGCAACCACTTCAGAATTTTTGGACGTTGTGAAACCGGAAGACGCCATCATATCCGTCGGAAAAAATAATAAATATGGCCATCCAACGCAAGAAGTTTTGGACCGGCTCAAAAATATCGGCGCTAAAATCTTCCGGACGGATGAAACGGGGGGACATAATCTACGAATGTCAAAATCTCAAATCCAAATGCCAAATAAATTTTAACTAACCCAGTAGTGAAATTTGGACTGGCTACGCCAAAAATTAAATTTGTCCAAATTCTACTACTGGGTAATTGCCAAGTAGAAATATTTATGCTAAATTATAGATAATAGCCTCGAATAGAGGTTTTTAATTAATATAAACCAATAAATAAAATGAAGTACGAAAAAGAGTTTCCGATTTTCAAAAGTAAAATTGACGGAGTAACGAAAAAATTTAATTTATCCGATCTGGAAGAAAGAAAAGAATATTTTCAGCAAAAAGCAGGAGCGGATATTGAAAAATTGAGGAAATTTTTTGGGGAAGGAAAAACTTTCATTGCTTATCTTTTAGGAAAAAAGAATGCCGGCAAGGGGACTTATACAAAATTAATGATGGAAATTTTTGGTAAAGATAAGATTGCTCATATTTCCGTTGGCGATGTAGTCAGAGATGTCTATAGCGCCATGGAAGATCCTGAGCAGAAGAAAGAATTGATTGAATATATGAAAAAAAATTATCGTGGGTATATTTCAGTTGAAGATGGAATCAATGCACTGTTAGGAAAAGATCAAAAAACTCTTTTGCCAAACGAATTTACGATGGCTTTGGTTAAGAGAGAAATAAACAAAATCGGAAAAAAAGCCATCTTTCTTGATGGATTTCCAAGAAACTTGGATCAAGTTTCATATGCATTGTTTTTTAAAGAACTGATTAATTTTAGGGAAGACCCGGATATTTTTGTGGCGATTGATATTCCGGAAGCAGTCATTGATGAGCGGATGAAGTTCAGGACCATATGTCCGATTTGCCATACCCCAAGAAACCTAAAACTTTTTACAACCAAAGAAGTCGGCTATGATGAAAGTGCAAAAGAATTTTATTTGAAGTGCGACAATCCCGAATGCAACGGCGCCAGAATGAGTGGGAAAGAAGGAGATAATATGGGAATCGAATCCATTAGAGATAGATTGGAATTGGATGAAAAGCTTATCAACAAAATTTTTACACTGCATGGAATTTCCCGAGTGCTTTTGCGAAACGCCGTTCCGATAGATGCGGCAAAAGACACTGTTGATGATTATGAAATTACGCCGGCGTATAGCTATGAATATGATGAAAACACAAAAACAGTTAAAACTATCGAAGCGCCATTTGTGGTAAAAGATGACGAAGATGTAGAAGTTTATAGTTTGCTGGCTCCTCCAGTCGCGATTTCGTTAATAAAACAACTATCAAAAGCTTTAGGACTGTAAGCAGATTGCAAATCTGGACGGGATTTTAGAATAAAAATTATAAAAACTTTTTGCGATATTTTATCAGAGGCGACTTTACAAAAGCCGCCTCTTAAATTTCTTTGAATGATGATATAATAGAAACAAAAGCGGGGTGTAGCCCCGTAAAAATAATTTCTAACGGGGTGTAGCATAATGGTAGTACGCAAGGCTGGGGGTCTTGTAGCCGGGGTTCGATTCCCCGCACCCCGACAGAGTTGAAATATTTTGGCTTATTTGAAGTAATACTCATGATAGCTAATAAAAATATATGCAACTGACAAGCAAAGATTTTCATGACCACGGCGATATACCGCAAAAATATGCTTATGATGGTGATAACATTAATCCGTCTTTAGAAATTTCAGGAGTTCCAAAAAATGCCCAAAGTCTGGCTTTGATTATGGATGATCCTTCTTTGACTGAAGAAAATTGTGTGAGTTGGTTGTTGTGGAATATTTCTCCCGATACTAAAGTAATAGAAAAAAATACTGTTCCAAAAGGAGCGGTGCAAGGAATGAATTGCCAGGGTAAAATTGAATATCTTGGTCCGGCCCCAACGCCCCAAAAACATATTTATCGTTTGCGTCTTTATGCCTTGGATACTATTTTAGATCTCAGAACTGGAGCGACAAAAAATGAACTCAAAAGAGCGACAGCAGGACACATTATCGAAAAAGCGGTGCTGGCCGGATTTTATGAAAAATATTATCCGGATCCATAGGAAAAAATATTTCAATAAATTTTTACTCCCATACTCCAGAGTATGGGAGTGTTTTTTTGTACATTGCACCTTTCTTGACACTAAAAACAAAAGACTGATAAGCTGTAAAGACGGTTAGCTTTTTTGAAAAGTGAATAAAACTAACTTAATAGTAGCTCTTAACCCAAAATTTATTTAGGAGGGAAAAATGGCACAAGGATTTAGAGAAAAATTAGCCGCAAGACAGAAAAAAACCGAGTCTCATGTATGCGTTGGTTTGGACCCTTTACTGGAAAAAATTCCGCAATGTATTTCTCGGGGACCATGGTGGAGCCGAGTCGTTACTCAAATGAAAGAAATAATTGACGCTACAGCTCCGTTTGCTTCTATGTATAAGCCTCAAAAAGCTCACTATGAAGCTATTGAAGATGGCCAAAGAGCTCTTCAGTCAATTGTGGATTATATCCACTATAAATATCCCGATATCCCGGTATTTCTGGATTGCAAGCGGGGGGATATTGATCGCACTCAACAACGCTATCGTATTGCTCATTTTGAAATTGATGGTGTGGATGGAATGAACTTTAGTCCTTATATGGGCAAAGATTGCATGGCGCAACTGGCTGATAAAAATAATCCTGGGCGCGCAATAGTCGGTCTTTGCTACACTAGCAATAAATCTGCCAGAGAAGTTCAAGATATAAAACTGGCAGACGGAAGATGTTATTGGGAATTTATTGCTGAAAGAACTTTGGCTTGGGCTGAAGAGCTTGGAATCGTTAATGACGCTGGGCTAGTAATGGCCGCAGCATAGGAGCCTATTAAAGGATCGGGGGATATTTTTTCTTGGCATCTTTCAAGAGTAGGAGAAATCGTTGGCAATAAATTGTGGAAATTAATACCGGGCATTGGCACTCAAGAAGGATTTGTAAAAGAAACAGTGTCGACCGCAACAATAAATGCTGACAGATATGGATCGTTTGCGATTAATTCTTCATCAGGCATCACTTTTGCAAGTATGGAATCTGATTTTGCCGAAGCAGCGGAACACGAGACAAGAAAACTCAGAGACCAGATATTAGCAGCATTTTGAACAAATAAAAATGTTGGATTAATAACGGTGGCGGAGGAAAAATTCTCCGCCACTAATTTTTGAAAGGAGGGAAAAATAATGTTAATTTCAGGAAATGCCAGCAAGGCGGTAGGTATTGTTACTAATGATCACCTCGAAACATTGCGTCGATGCGGAGGATATTATGAATGTCCTAAAGATGACAAAGGCAGACGCGTAGGTCCATTAGTTGGTTATGCGGGAAAATATGATTCTCAAGACGGAACAAAAAAATCTTATGTCGGAGAAGTATATTATAATTTTGCCAAAGCTGAACAGTATCCGCATGTGCTTGATCATTTTGCTCGTACGTTATTATCAACAAGTGAGATGGAAGAAAAGGTTCGTGTAGATATTTTTCTTGGAGCGCCAATGGGCGGAATTTTATTTGCTGGAGCGCTTGCCAGGATTTTAGACTGTCAGGTTGTATTCGCAGAGAAAAAAATCAAAAAGATTGCGACGCTTGATAATCGGGAAGAATCTGATTTGATTCTTGACCGTCATGGAATTCCAGCGAAGGCAAATGTGATTATTGCGGAAGACGTCTGCAATAATTTTTCCACTACAGCCAAGCTAATTGAATTAGTGGAAATAAAATACGACGCTCATGTAATGGGAATTGCCTGTGCGTTTAATCGATCCCCAAATGCGTTTTATGATTGCAAAGCGTTTTATGGATATGGTAGTCGAAAAATAGCGATTGAAAGTTTAATACATATTCCGACTTTGCAATATATGCAAAACGATCCGTATGTAGAGGAGCAGGTTGAAGCAGGAGATGTTGCGTGGAAACCTAAGGATGAGTGGAAATTTCTTGAAGCAGCAGTTCTTGCGGCTAAAGGTGCATGATGTTAAATATAAGCCAATCGTAGAATATTTTACGATTGGCTTTTTTCATTTAATGACCACGTTTTTGATATTCCACTTTCCCCATATGGAGAAAGTGGAATATCATAGAAAATATTTTTATTAGTATATATTTTAATACATATTTTAATACGTACTTCGGTATATACTTTTTTCATTTTCATTTGCTCAAAAATTTTTTTTGCGGTATGATTTTTGGGCTATGAAGAATATGGACAAAAATTATAAAATTACCGATTCTAAATTGGTAGAAATAATAAAAAATGGGGGAGTGGGTGTGCTTCCTACGGATACTTTATATGGCATTGTTGGAAACGCTTTGAACAAGAAAAGCGTGGAAAAAATTTATAAGCTAAAAAAAAGAAATTCAAGGAAAAAAGTTATTATCCTAATTGGATCGCTTTCAGACTTGAAATTATTCAGTGTTTCTTTAAATAATGAATTCAAGAAAATTATAAGTGATTTTTGGCCGGGAAAAGTTACCATTATTTTGCCTGTCCGGACAAAAAAATTCGCCTATTTATTAAAAAAAACTAAAACACTGGCATTTCGATTGCCCAAAAAAACTAAGTTAGTAAATTTGCTCAAGAAAACTGGACCGCTAATTGCACCAAGTGCTAACAGAGAAGGAGAGAAGCCAGCGAAAACTATTATAGAAGCAAAAAAATATTTTGGAAACGAAGTTGACTTTTATGTGGACGATGGGAAGCAAGAATCGCTGTCCTCTACGATTATCAGATTAAGAAACCATCATTTAATGATTAGAAGAAAAGGCGCGGTTAAAATAAAATAAACATTATTTATTAATTATCATTATAACAACGGCCGTTGCCAAGATGATAATTTATTTTTTTCAAAAGCAAGCAATAAAAAAATCGAGGTTGGACCTCGATTTTTTGTTATTTAGCTTTTGACATGGTTTTTATGCATTTGGTGCAGACTTTCTCTTTTTTGCCATCAACCTTTTTGACTTGAAGATTAATTTGAAATTTTCTTCGGGTGGCAATATTGGAATGGCTGCGAGAATTTCCGAATTGGGTTTTGCGCTTGCAGACTTCACAGATTCTACTCATGACATTTAATCATTTTAACATTTTAACATCTTAACATCTTTCCACCGTTCTTATCATTTTGCTGTTCTCACTAATTCAGTAGATTTGTTAATATGTTAATATGTTAATATGCTATTATGAATTGCTTATTTACAAAATTCAGGTTATCATATAAATATAATTTTAGCAAGACAATATATGCTAAGCGTTATAATTTTAGTTATCTTTGAGGTTATTATCCTTGTCATGTCGGTGGTCATTCATGAAGTGGCTCACGGCGTGTCGGCTTTTTGGCAAGGCGATTTGACGGCGAAATATGCCGGAAGACTGACCTTGAATCCTTTCAAACATCTGGATCTTTATGGATCCTTCATTGTTCCTTTGGCCATGATTTTGATTGCGGGAGTTCCATTTGGCTGGGCCAAACCGGTTCCCTACAATCCATATAATTTGCGCAATCAAAAAACTGGACCGGCCTTAGTTGGCATTGCAGGACCTATTACCAATATAATCATTGCTATTATTTTCGGACTGGCTGCCAGATTTTTGGCGATTAATTATTTGTCCAAAGTGGATATTATTGCCAATCTTTTCAGCATGAATTATGAAAATTTGGTTTTTTCTGTTTCCGGATCTTTCACCTCGATTTTCTTTTTGCTTTTTTCCATGATTGCGCTGATTAATATTTTGCTGGCTTTTTTCAATCTGATTCCTATTCCTCCGTTGGATGGATCGAAGGTTTTATTTGCCATTTTGCCGATCAGCACCCGAACGCAAATTGTGATGGAACAAATGGGTTTTGTTTTTCTTCTGATTTTTATTTTTGTATTTTCCAATGTTCTCGGCTCGTTTCTCTATTTGATTCGAACCATGTTTTTTCATTATATAGTAGGAGTTTATTAGATGTATTGTAGAAAATTAGCAACATTGACAAAAATATAGCTTTGCGCTATATTTTTTTATTGCCCTTTAAAATTTTTATTAACCAAAAACTTATAACATAAGGAGAAAAACGTGGAAAAAAGAATTAAATGTAGAGCCGAGGAGGCGCAGGGAGAAGTTATAAAAATTTTGAAATCTGTAGATGCAAACTCTGCTATAACTGTAAATGATTTAATGGAAAGATTGAGACAGAAATTTGTGATATCCAGCGAAGAGCTTTGTGAAATTATGAATACTCTCAGTTCTGAGTGCAAGATTAATGTCACTTTTGTACCTGGAGCGAAAAACATAAAATGCACAGAATGTCTCGCTACTGTTGGAAAGATTGCTTTATGTTCATAAAAAATATTTTTAAAAAGGAGTGGAAAAATGAAAAAGAAGGTAGAAGTCGGGTATAAATACTTGGAAAAAAAGATGATTAAATACGTGGAAGATTATAGCGATAAGTCACAAGGTCTTTTGGCTGATGTTGAGGGAATGATAATGGAATTGAAACGTAACATTGAATTCTCCGGAGGAGACTTTTGCTGGGCTCTTAATAACCTTATTTCATCTGGAAAAATCATAGTCATCGTAGAAGATGAAGGCGACATCCTAAAAGGAGGAAATGTTGTTGCTAAAAGAATCAGCTTTCCTAAAAAAAGGAAGGTTTAAAAAAATACTGGCTAAAGCCGAATCATTTTTGCGGAAACATTCGCGAAATGGCTCGGCTTTTTTTATTGTTTGGAGTTTGCCCCGTTAGAAGTTTGATATGTAAATTGTAATATCTAATCATAAGGAAAAAGTTTTAATAAAAGAATAACTTCTAACGGGGTTGACATCTTTTATTTTATTAGTTAGTATTAGCCTTGCTAGGAAACTGGCATTTTATTTAATATCAAATCTAAAACCTCAAATCTCAAGATTGAGGAAGTGTTTCTAATAAACTGATAATTATTTGAATTCAAATCAGTTTTGATTTTTGAGATTTAATCTTTTATTTTAGCGAAGCGAATATGCCAACAATCAATCAACTTATCAAGAAAAACCGGAAATCAATCAAGAAGAAATCCAAATCGCCAGCGATGACGTATGTTTTCAACACAATCAAAAATCGTCCAATCAAAAGTCAAAGCCCATTCAAAAGAGGAGTTTGCGTTAAAGTCAGCACGACTACTCCAAAAAAACCGAACTCAGCGTTGCGAAAAATTGCCAGAGTGAGGCTGACGAATGGAATGGAAGTGACGGCCTATATTCCGGGAATCGGACATAATTTGCAGGAACATTCAATCGTGGTAATTCGCGGAGGCAGAGTGAAAGATCTTCCGGGTGTGCGATATCATGTCGTGCGCGGAGTTTTGGATACAGCCGGAGTGGACAAGAGAAACAGAGGCAGATCAAAATATGGAGCAAAAAGACCGAAAGCAAAAACCGAATAATTAATAGATAAATAATTTATATGTCACGCAGAAAAAGAACATTTGAAAGAAAGTGGAAACCTGATCCAAGATACAGTAATGTTTTGGTTGGCCGTTTCATAAGTTATATCATGAGAGAAGGAAAACGGAGCATAGCGGAAAAAAATGTTTACAATTCTTTTGATGTCATTCATGAAAGGACCAAAAAAGGAGGATTGAATGTTTTTGAACAAGCGATCAAAAATGTTTCTCCACTTTTGGAATTGAAATCAAGAAGAGTCGGAGGAGCCAATTATCAAGTGCCTATTCCGGTATTGGGAGACCGAAGACAAACTTTGGCCATCCGCTGGATTTTGGATTCTTGCCGAAAGAAAAAAGGAAAAAAATTGGCGGAAAAATTGGCGGATGAACTGATTGATGCTTCCAACAAGACCGGAGTGGCGATGAAAAAAAGAGAAGATGTCCACCGAATGGCGGAAGCCAACCGAGCCTTCGCTCATTTCGCCTAGAAAAGTTAAAAGTTCAAAGTTAAAAATTAAAAGTAAAATAATTTTGAATTTTTAGATTTAGTTTTGAGATTTTATTTTTGACTTTTTATTTTATTTTTTATGTCCCGAGAGTATCCAATCGAAAAATGCCGAAATATCGGAATTATAGCCCATATCGACGCCGGTAAGACTACCACTACCGAGCGTGTTTTGTTTTACACCGGAATTACCCACAAGATTGGGGAAGTGCATGAAGGCGAAGCGGTCATGGACTGGATGGAACAAGAGCAAGAAAGAGGGATCACTATCACTAGTGCGGCCACAACTTGCTATTGGAAAAATCATCAGATCAATATTATCGATACTCCGGGACACGTGGATTTCACAGTGGAAGTGGAAAGATCTTTGCGTGTTTTGGATGGAGGCGTAGTAGTTTTTGACGGAAAAGAAGGAGTGGAACCGCAATCGGAAACTGTTTGGCGCCAAGCCGACAAATATGATGTGCCCAGAATTTGTTTTATAAATAAAATCGATAAAGAAGGAGCCAGTTTTGATTATTCCATAACTTCTATTTGGAATCGACTGAATCCTAATGCGGTCGCGCTTCAATTGCCGATCGGCGAAAGAGGGGAATTCAGCGGAGTGGTCGATCTTTTGGAAATGAAAGCTTATACTTTTGAAGGAGAAAAAGGCGAAAAAGTGGTGGAAATTCCTATTCCGGAAGATATGAATGCCAAAGTCAAAGAATGGCGGGAAAAAATGATAGAAAAAGTGGCAGAAAAAGATGATAAACTTACTGAAAAATTTTTGAATGGTGAAGAAATAACTGTAGCAGAATTGAAAAAAGTTATTCGCAAAGCCACCATTGAAACGAAATTATTTCCGGTGTTTACCGGCACAGCGCTTCGCAATAAAGGCGTGCAATTGGTTTTGGATGCAGTGGTTGATTATTTGCCATCGCCGGCAGATGTTCCGCCATTGAAAGGCATCGATCCAAAAACCAACAAGGAAGTTGAAGTAAAACCTTTGGACGACGAACCTTTTTCTGCGTTGGCTTTCAAAGTTGCGACCGATCCTTTTGTTGGACAACTGACTTTTTTTCGAGTTTATTCCGGAACTATCAAAGCCGGATCATATGTTTTGAATTCTACCAAAAATGAAAAAGAAAGAATCGGACGAATTTTGCGGATGCATGCCAATCATCGGGAAGAAATTCAGGAATTGGCCGCAGGCGGAATTGGAGCGTTGGTGGGAATGAAAAATACTACAACCGGAGACACTCTTTGCGATGAAAACAAACCGGTACTTTTGGAATCCATTATTTTTCCGGAACCGGTTATTGATATTGCCGTGGAACCGAAAACGAAAGCTGATCAAGAAAAAATGGGTATGGCTCTACGAAAACTTTCTATGGAAGATCCGACTTTGCGTTTGCGAGTGGATGCGGAATCAGGGCAAACAATTATTTCCGGAATGGGAGAATTGCATTTGGATATTATTATTGACCGAATGAAAAGAGAATTCGGCGTGGAAGCCAATATTGGACAGCCGCAAGTAGCTTATCGTGAAACCATCAAAACTATGGCTGAAGCGGAGGGAAAATATATCCGCCAATCGGGAGGCCGCGGACAATATGGACATTGCTGGATTCGTTTGGAACCGCAAGAACCGGGAAAAGGATTTGAATTCGTGGATGAAATTAAAGGTGGCACTGTTCCGCAAGAATATATTCCGGCTATTCACAAAGGAATTAAAGAAGCTTTGAATAATGGAGTGCTGGCCGGTTATCCGGTAGTGGATGTGAAAGCAACTGCTTATGACGGATCGTATCATGAAGTGGATTCTTCTGAAGCGGCTTTCAAAGTGGCTGGATCATTGGCATTCAAAGAAGCAGCCAGACGCGCCCATCCGATTATTATGGAACCGATAATGAAAGTGAGTGTGATTGCTCCGGAACAATTTATGGGAGATGTGGTAGGAGATATCAATTCTAAGCGTGGAGTGATTAGAGAAATAAATGATCGCGGAGAAGGTAATGCGAGAGTAAAAGTGATTGATTCGGAAATTCCTTTGGCGACGATGTTTGGTTATGCGACGCAGTTGCGCAGTATGACTCAAGGCAGAGCGAACTATACGATGGAATTCGGACATTACAGCGAAGTGCCGAAAAATGTAGCGGAAGAAATTATTAACAAAAAATAATTTGACAATTATACATGTTTTTGTTAGTATTTAAGTCGTATTTTGTTTTTATGGAAAAGACATAGGGTCTTGCCAAAAAAAAGTTTTCGTACTAAAATAGTTTTTACAAGTAATATTTAATAAATAAAAAATATTTGCGGAAAATTGCAGGGGGAAACCGTGCTAATGTCCGCGAAAAATCGTTATGGCAACAGAACAATTTAAAAGAACCAAACCGCATGTAAATGTGGGAACTATCGGACATGTTGATCATGGAAAAACAACATTAACTGCAGCAATTCTGAAGGTGCTTAGCTACAAAGGATGGGCTAAAGCAAAAGGAGTAGATGAAATAGACAAAGCTCCGGAAGAAAAAGCGCGTGGAATTACTATTGCTACCGCTCACTGTGAATATGAAACCGAAAAAAGACACTACGCTCATGTTGATTGTCCGGGACATGCCGATTATATTAAAAATATGATTACCGGCGCCGCTCAAATGGACGGAGCTATTTTGGTTGTGAGTGCGACTGACGGACCGATGCCTCAAACTCGAGAACACATTCTTTTGGCTCGCCAAGTGGGTGTGCCTGCGATTGTTGTTTTTCTCAACAAAGTGGATATGGTAGATGATCCGGAATTGGTTGATTTGATTGAAACAGAAATTCGAGAACTTTTGACCAAATATGAATTTGATGGAGACAATGCTGCTGTTATCCGCGGATCAGCTTTGAAGGCTCTTGAATCAAAATCAGCTGAAGACGAAGCCACTAAGCCGATTATGGAATTGATGAATGCCTTGGATGAAAAAATTCCTGAACCGGTTCGTGATATCGACAAGCCATTTTTGATGCCGATTGAAGACATTTTCTCAATTGAAGGACGAGGAACTGTTGCAACCGGAAGAATCGAAAGAGGAGTAGTAAACATCAATGAAGAAATGGAAATTGTTGGGCTAAGACCAACTGTGAAAACAACTGTTACCGGAATTGAAATGTTCAATAAGTCTTTGGATAGAGGACAAGCCGGAGACAATGCAGGTTTGCTGCTTCGCGGAGTCAAGAAAGAAGATATTGAACGCGGACAAGTTTTGGCAAAAATCGGTTCAATTAATCCTCATACTGAATTTGAAGGAGAAATCTATGTCTTGAACAAGGAAGAAGGCGGACGACATACTCCATTTTTCAAAGGCTACAAACCGCAATTTTATATCCGAACTACTGATGTGACCGGAGAAGTTCAGCTACCGGAAGGAACCGAAATGGTTATGCCGGGAGACACAGTAAGTTTGAAAGTGAAATTATTGGCGACTGTAGCTATGGAAGAAGGAATGAGATTCGCGATCCGAGAAGGTGGAAAGACCGTGGGAGCCGGAGTGGTTACTAAAATCATAAAATAACTTTGAGTCAACTATGCGAACATAAGAAATTATGTTCGCTTGTGTTCACTTAATAGATTTAATCAGTTCATAAGAAAATGTCAGCAAAAAAAATAGAAGAAGAATTGTCAGCTACAAGGATAAGGATTAAAATCAAGGCTTACGACAGCAAGATTATTGATCAATCAGCGAAAAAGATCGTAGAAACTGCGGAAAGAACCGGAGCCAAAATTACCGGGCCAGTTCCGCTTCCGACTGAGATTCATAAAGTTACGGTCAATAAATCCACATTCGTCCATAAAGATTCTCGGGATCAATATGAAATGAGAGTGCATAAACGCTTGATTGATATCCTAAATCCCAGCCCAAAAACCATTGATAGTTTGACAAATTTGGATTTACCGGCTGGAGTTGACTTGTCAATAAGGATGTGATAGCATGAGGAGGTTGTAAATAAAGCAAAAATAATTGTTCGTAAATACTAGTTAAAGTCGGCCCTGGGCCGATACTCAACTAGCCATAGTAAATCGGGTAATCACTAGCCCATAAATTTTACTGGCTTGTGGATACTCGGTTTTTTTATTACTCAAGAAAAATGGCTAAATTTATTTTAGGAAAAAAGTTAGGAATGACTACTATATACGAAAAAGGCAAAGCACTGAATGTGACTTTGATTGAATGTGAGCCGAATAAAGTTTCTCTGATTCGGACTCAAGAAAAAGATGGTTACAACGCAGTTCAATTACAAATAAAAAAAAAGAAAGATAAAGTTTACAAAAAAGAATTCCGTTTAGATGGAAAAGATGAGAGTTTTACGGTTGATCAAGAAATTGCTATTGATATTTTTGAGCTCGGGGAAAAAGTGAAAGTGAGCGGAGTTACCAAAGCGAAAGGATTTCAAGGAGTAGTAAAAAGACACGGATTTAAAGGAGCTCCAAAAACTCATGGACACAAGCATGATTTGCGCGCTCCAGGTTCCATCGGTTCCGGTTGGCCACAGCATGTTATCAAGGGAATGCGTATGGCCGGCAGAATGGGTGGAGTGAAATCATCTGTCAGAAACGTAAAAGTAGTGTATTTGAATAAAGAAAATAATTTGGTAGGGATTAAAGGCGCAGTACCGGGAGTAGCAGGAAGAACTGTGGAAATAATCGGAATAAAACAATAGGATATGCCGAAAGTTGAGGTTCACAATAAGGAAGGAAAAAAAGTAGCAGAAATGGAACTTTCTGATGAAGTTTTTGCAGTTGCGAAAAATGATCGTTTGGTTCATCAAGTCTATGTGGCTATCGCTTCCAACAAAAGACAAGTGCTGGCGCACACCAAAGACCGCGGAGAAAGAGCGGGTTCCGGAAGAAAACCATGGAAGCAAAAAGGCACAGGTAATGCCCGTGTCGGATCAGTGAGAAGCCCTCTATGGAAAAAAGGAGGAATAATTTTTGGGCCGAACAAGGAAAGGAATTTTACCCAGAAAATCAACAAGAAAATGAACCAAAAAGCGATCAAAATAATGCTGAGTTCTAAATTGAAAGAAAAAAATCTGATAGTTTTGGATGAAATGAATTTGGTTGAAAAGAAAACCAAGGAATTTACTAAAATTTTCAAAAATCTCAAATTGACCGGAACTACCCTTATTGGATTTTCCGAAAAAGAAATGGACTTGAGATTGTATTCCCGAAATATTGAAAAATCAAAAAATATTCTTTCTAGCCAATTGAGTGTTTGGGATATGCTGAATTCAAAAAATTTATTGTTAAGCAAAGACTCAGTCGAATATTTGGAAAAAAAATATAAGTAATTTTTATAGAAACAATGACCGAAGAGAAAGCGCCGAAAATTAAAGAAGAGAAGAAAGAAAAAGCTAAAAAAGAAGCGGCGGGTTTTTCTTTGGGAGAAGAGTCAGCTGATCTGGCTTGCCAAGTTTTGCTGGAACCATGGATTACCGAAAAATCTCACCAAGCGATGGAATTGAATAAATACATTTTTAAAATTACCGGAAGAGGGGACAAGAATAAAATCAAGAAATCAATTGAAAGTTTATATAAAGTGACAGTGGAAAAAGTTAATATAGTGAATATTCCTCCTAAAAAGAAATTTGTCGGCAGAAAAGAAGGAAAAAAACCGGGCTACAAGAAAGCCACAATTACTCTGAAAGAAGGCGACAAAATTGAATTATTCGAAGGCGTATAAGCATGCGAAAAGCGGTATGCGAAAAGCCTTAACGAAAAGGCACATGCGAATAAGCGCCCATTCGAATAAAAAATTCGTAGATTCGCATTTCAGCCAGAGGCTGATCCGCCTTTGGCGGAAATTCAACATTAGATTCGAATCGGTAAAAATATGGCAATTAAGGTATACAAAAGAAATAATGCGGGAAGGCGGAACATGTCAATTGTGAAGCCTGACAATCTTACGGATAGAAAACCGGAAAAGTCTTTGACGTTTAAAATGACCAAAAAAGCGGGAAGATCCCACGGAAAAATATCAGTGCGCCATCAAGGAGGCGGAAACAAACAAACTTACCGATTAGTAGATTTTAAAATGGACAAATTTGATATTCCAGCCAAGATTGTTTCGATTGAAAAAGATCCCAACCGAAGTTCTTTGATTGCTTTGGCTGTTTATAATGATGGAGAAAAAAGATATGTCTTGGCGACTCAAAATATGAAAGCGGGAAGCGAAATCATCACTTCTGAAAATGCTTTCATCAAAGAAGGCAATCGCGTGAAGATAAAAAATATTCCGGTCGGAACCGTTATTTCCAATTTGGAAATGTTTCCCGGCAAAGGAGGACAAATGATCAGAAGCGCCGGATCCGGAGCAGCTCTTATGGCTATTGATGGAAAAATGGCGCAAATCAAGCTTTCTTCAGGAGAAATCAGAATAGTGGATGTTGAATGTTACGCGACAATTGGACAAATAAGCAATTTTGAACATAATGCAATCAGAGTGGGAAAAGCCGGAAAAAGCCGCTGGCTCAACCGTCGTCCGGGCGTCAGAGGAACAGCGATGAATCCTGTGGATCATCCACACGGAGGAGGAGAAGGTCGTCAACCAATCGGTCTCAAGCATCCGAAGACTCCATGGGGCAAGCCGGCTCTGGGCAAGAAAACCAGAAAGAAATTTAAATATAGCAATAAGTTTATCGTAAAGAGAAGAGAAAAAAGGAAATAAATCTATGACAAGATCACTAAAAAAAGGCCCTTATATCGATCCAAGGGTAATCAAAAAAGTAAAAGACCGAAAACAAGGCGACAGGACAGTCATCAAGACTTGGTCTCGTCCCTGTGTTATTTCTCCGGAAATGATTGGTTTTACTTTTGGGGTGCATAATGGAAAAGATTTTGTTACAGTTTATGTGACAGAAGAAATGGTTGGGCATAAGTTGGGAGAATTTTCTCCAACAAGAAAATTTGTGCGCCATGGAGGAAAAATGCAAAAAGAAATTGAAATAGCGGCTAAGCAGAAGGAATTGGATGCATCAAAAGCAGCCAAAGCCACTACTGCGCCGGAAAAGAAATAATAAATTATTCCAAGTTAAGATATTATGAAAGTTAGCGTCAAGACAACAAATTTAAGAATATCTCCAAGAAAAGTTAGATTAGTAGCCAATCTGATCAGAGGTTTGGATGTGGAAAAAGCTCTGATTCAAGTTGATCACACAATCAAGAAAGCCTGCCCTGCTTTTGAAAAACTTTTGAAAAGCGCGGTAGCCAATGCAGAAAATAATTTTGGATTGGATAAAGATAATTTATATGTTCAGGATGTCCAAGTGGGAGACGGTCAAAGAATGAAAAGATGGATGCCGAGAGCTTTTGGAAGAGCCACACCAATCATCAAGAGAGCCTCTCACATCTATCTGATTTTGGAAGAAAGAGTGGAAGGGAAAAACCGAAAATCCAAAGAACAGATGGAAAAAGAGAAAAAAGAAAGAGAAGTAGCCAGAAAGAAAGCGGAAAAAGAAATGATCAAAGAAAAAGCAGAAAGAGATGAAGAGGAAGGAAAATCCGAAAAAGTTCAGACCAAAAAAGAAATTAAAGACAAGGAAGTTGGCCAGAAAAAATCAAAAGGTTGGGCTAGCAAAGTTTTCAACAGAAAGTCGATGTAGTATGCGAAAAGCGCTCTACGAAAGCGCTCATTCGAATAATAATAAGTAATTTATAATTTTCGTAGATTCGCATTTCAGCCAGAGGCTGATCCGCCTTTGGCGGAAATTCAACATTAGGTTCGAATCGGATATAATATTATGGGTCATAAAGTCAACCCGAAAGGATTAAGAATAGGTATAACTAATACTTGGCGTTCCCGCTGGTTCGGCAACAAAAAGGATTATGTTAAAAATTTGAAAGAGGATGTAGAAATCCGCCGCTTTGTGATGAATCGTTGGAAAACTGCTGCAATTGCCGATGTGGAAATCGAAAGATCCCTCAATACCATAAGATTGATAATTAAAACATCTCGCTCTGGAGTGCTGATTGGAAGAGGGGGAACCGGCATTGAAGATATGGTCAAAATTATTAAATTGAATTTTTTTCGCGGACGCAAAGTGGATTTGAAAGTGGAAGTTTTGGAAGTGAAACAATATGAAGAAAATGCATCATTGGTAGCGCAGAATGTGGCGGAACAATTGGAAAAAAGAGTGGCTTTCCGAAGAATTTTGAAAACAACATTGGAACAATCGGAAAAAAACAAGAATGTGAAAGGAGTTAAAGTAGAAATAAGCGGACGCTTGGGTGGAGCGGATATGTCCCGGAGAGAATGGCTTTCCAAGGGAACTTTGCCACTACATACACTTAGAGCGGATATTGATTTTGCCAGAGCGACAGCCAAGACGACTTATGGAACTATTGGAGTAAAGGTTTGGATATATAAGGGAGAAGTGTTCAGTCAAGTTCAAAGTTAAAAGTTAAAAGTTAAAGGAATTTTATTATATGTTGATGATGCCAAGAAAAGTTAAGCACCGAAAAGTCCAACGAGGAGGAAGGATTAAAGGTGTAGCTACAAAAGGCAACAAAGTAAGCTTTGGCAGTTTTGGTTTGAAAGCGATGAGCAATGGATTGGTTTCAGCTAGACAAATTGAAGCAGCTCGGCGCGCGATGACCAGATATGTGCAAAGAGGAGGAAGAATTTGGATTAGGATTTTTCCGGACAAACCAATGACCAAAAAAGGGAATGAAACTCCGATGGGGAAAGGAAAGGGATCAGTCGATCATTTTGTGGCCAGAGTAAAACAAGGCAGAATGCTTTTTGAGATGGATGGAGTAGCGGAAAGCGTAGCCAAAGAAGCAATGCGTTTGGCTTCGCACAAAATGTCGTTAAAATGCAAATTTGTTAAAAAAGATTAGTATGAAAGCAAAAGAAATCAGAGAAATGAATAAAGAAGAAGTCAAAAAGATTTTGACAGACAAAAGGAATCGCCTGTTGAAACTTAGGTTTGATATTTCTTCTAAGCAAATCAAAAATAATCGGGAATACAGAAATATCAAGAAAGATATTGCCAGAATACTGACTGTTTTCAAGGAATCGAAAATTTAATTTAAAAATAATTGAAAATTTTATGGATACTCAGAATAAAAAAGTGACTAAAAGAAAGGGAACGGTTATCAGCGACAAAATGGACAAAACCATTGTGGTTGCCGTGGAAAAATTGAAGAGCCATCCCAAATATCTCAAAAAATACCGAGTGACAAAGAAATATAAAGTTCATGATCAAGAAAATAAGTATAAGATTGGAGACGTCGTGGAGTTTACTGAATGCCGGCCAATAAGTAAAGATAAATGTTATAAAGTTATATAGAATAGTAAAAAGCCTGCCTGCCGGTAGGCAAGTTATAAAGTTATAAAGTTGTAAAGTATATGATTCAAGCTGAAACAAGATTAAAAGTAGCCGATAATTCAGGAGCAAAAGTAATTGAATGCTTCAAAGTTCTTGGCGGAACCAGACGGCGATATGCATATATCGGCGATATTGTGGTAGCTTCAGTCAAATCAGCCGAACCGAGAGGAATTGTGAAAAAAGGAGACAAAGTAAGAGCGGTAATTGTGCGACAAATCAAACCGGTGCGCAGAAGAGATGGATCATATATTCGTTTTGATGAAAATGCGGCAGTGATTGTTGATGGAGTGGAACCAAAAGGGACGAGAATTTTTGGGCCGATTGCCCGAGAACTTAAAGAAAGAGGATTCGCTAAAATTGTTTCTTTAGCGCCAGAAGTGATATAGTATGCGAAAAGCGCCCTACGAAAGCGCACATTCGAAAGAATAAAATTCGTAGATTCGCATTAATTCGTAGATTCGAATCGGTATTATGAAAATTAAGAAAAACGATCAAATTCAAATAATTGCAGGGAAAGACCGCGGAAAACGCGGAAAGGTTTTGCGTACCATTCCGAAAGAAGGCAAAATCGTGGTAGAGGGATTAAACATTGTGAAAAAACACAACAAGCCGAAAAAAGGTGGAGAAAAAGGACAAAGAGTGGAAATTCCTTATCCGTTCAATGTTTCAAAAGCTATGCTGGTTTGTTCGCATTGCGGAAAATTGACCAGAGTCGGATATAAAGTTTCCAAAGGAAGCAAAAACAGAATATGTAAACAATGCCAAGGAGAAATCTAACGAAATTTATGAAAAAAGTAATTTCAACCAAAACTAAATATTCCGAACAAGTCATTGCTAAAATGAAAGAAAAATTTGCTTTGAAAAATACTTTTTCCGTTCCTAAAATTGAAAAAGTAATTCTGAATTGCGGTATTGGAAAAATAACCAAGGAAGCGGACAAAGTGGAAGAAGTTTTCAAATCTTTATTGGAAATCAGCGGACAAAGACCGGTTAAAGTCAAAACCATCAAAGCGATTGCCGGATTCAAAGTGCGAGAAAATACCGATGTGGGAATAAAAGTGACTCTTCGGGGCAAAAAAATGTGGAATTTTATCGATAGATTGATTAACTCTGCTTTGCCTAGAACAAGGGATTTTCAAGGAATTGAAGAGGGTTCCGTTGATCAGAATGGAAATTTAAACCTAGGAATCAAAGAACACACTATTTTTCCGGAAATTGTTCAAGAGAAAGTCAAGAATGTTTTCAGTTTTCAAGTGAATATTGTAACCAACGCTAAAGACAGAGAGAAAGGAAAAGAGATGTTTAAGATGTTAGGATTTCCGATAAAATAGGTATGCGAAAGCGCGCTACGAATGCGCTCATTCGAATAATAATTTATAATTTTTCGTAGATTCGCATTTCAGCCAGAGGCTGATCCGCCTTTGGCGGAAATTCAACATTAGATTCGAATCGGTAAAATATATGGCCAAGACATCAGTTATTGCTAGAGCAAAAAAGAAACCGAAATTTTCCACTCGAAAAGTGAACCGATGTTGGAAATGCGGAAGGAAGCATGGTTTTTTGCGCAGGTTCGGATTGTGCCGGATTTGTTTCAGAGAACTGGCAAGCAAAGGAGAAATCCCGGGTGTGAAAAAAAGCAGTTGGTAATAAAAAGTTTTGAGATTTGAATTTTAAATTATATTTATCGTATGTTTGATCCAATCAGCGACATGTTAATAAGAATCAAGAATGCCCAAAGAGCCGGCAAAAAGGACGTAATTTTTCCATGTTCAAAATTAAAGTTGTCTTTGGCCAAAATTTTGGAGAAAGAAAATTTTATAGAAATGTTCAAAAAGGAAAAGGATGAAAGCTGGGATAATATTCGGATAGTCTTGAAATATGAAAAAGTTTCCAATAACAAGAAAGTGCCGGTAATTAATGAAATAAAAAGAATCAGCAAGCTGAGCCGCCGTATTTATATCAAAAAAGACGAAATTAAGACAGTCAGAAGCGGTTATGGAATTTCTATCATCTCTACCTCAAAGGGAGTGATGACTGGAAAAGACGCCAGAAAAATGGGATTGGGCGGAGAGTTTATATGTGAAGTTTGGTAAAATTTTAAAGATTAAAAGATAATTAAGGTTTATAATATTATGAGTCGGATAGGAAAAAGACCAATAACAATACCGGAAGGAGTCAAAGTAGAAGTCTCCGGAGATAAAGTTTCGATAAAAGGATCGAAAGGCACCTTGAAGTTTGATTTTCATCCGGAAATGGAAATTAAGGTTTCCGGAAATGAAGTGGTGGTTGAAAAGAAAGGCAATTCCAAAAAAGCTCCGGCCATTTGGGGCACAACAGCCCGTTTGATTCAGAATATGATGAAAGGCGTCACCACCGGATTTCAAAAACAATTAGAACTCAATGGTGTGGGTTATCGTATGGCGGTAGCGGGAAGAAAAATTAATTTAGCTTTAGGATTTTCTCATCCGGTAGTGGTGGATATCGAAGAAGGCTTGGAAGTCAAAGTTGAAAATAATGTGATGACAATATCGGGAATAGACAAGCAAAGAGTCGGACAATTTTCCGCCAATATCAAGGATTTGAAACCGGTGGAACCATACAAGGGTAAAGGTTTCCGCTATGTCGGAGAAATCGTCAAGAAGAAAGAAGGCAAGAAATCAGTCGCCTCAGCATAAATAAGAAATCAATAATAATTTTATATGGCTAATATTAACAGGAAAAATTCAAGAAATAAAAGCAGGGCGCGCGTGCGTTCCAAGATTTCAGGTTCGCCTAAAAAGCCGAGGCTAGCAGTTTTTCGCAGTCTCAAGGGAATATATGCTCAAGTCATTGATGATTCTCAGGGAAAAGTTTTGGCGGCTGCAAGATTGAAAGAAACGAAGGAAAAAAATACCATGGAAGGAGCCGGGAAAACCGGAAAATTAATCGCGGAAAAATGTTTGAAGATAAAAATATCAGAAGTTGTTTTTGACCGCGGAGGGTATAAATATCACGGAAAAATTAAAGCTTTGGCTGAAGGAGCCCGGGCTGGCGGATTAAAATTTTAAAATAATATGAATAATAACAGAGGCAAAAGAAATCAAAAAAGAGAAAAGAAGGAATTTGACCAGAAACTTTTGGATTTGGCCAGAGTAACTCGCGTGGTGAAAGGCGGAAGAAGATTCCGTTTCCGAGCCACTTTGGTTATTGGCAATCGAAAAGGAAAAGTGGGTGTGGGCGTAGCCAAGGGAGCGGATGTTTCCAGCGCAATTGAAAAAGCTTACAACAGTGCGAAGAAAAATCTTATCGATGTCAAAATGGATGGCAATACCATTCCGCATGATGTTTTGAAAAAATTGAAAAGCGCTAAGATATTGCTTCGGCCGGCTTCCAAAGGAAAAGGAATAATTGCCGGAGGATCAGTCCGAGCCGTGGTGGATTTGGCCGGTATCAAGGATATTGTTTCCAAGTCATTGGGATCATCCAACAAAATAAATGTAGCTCGAGCGACTATTGCAGCCCTCGAAGAATTGAGAGATCCTAAATTTAAACGAAGATAACTTATATGCAAATCCATCAATTAAAATTGAGAAAGAGAAAACCAAGAAAGACTGTAGGCCGCGGAGGCAAACGGGGGACTTATTCCGGCCGAGGAAATAAAGGACAAAAAGCCCGTTCCGGAGGAAATGTCGATCCGTTATTTGAAGGCGGACGATCTTCGCTGGTTGACCACTTGAAAAAAGTGCGTGGTTTCAAATCCATTCACAAGAAAAATTTCACCATCAATCTCAATGATTTGGAAAAGAATTTCAAGGCAGGAGAGACTATCAGCACTGAAACTTTGATTAAGTCAGGCTTGATGAGCAAGAAAGATATTCAAAGAAGAATCAAAATTTTGAGTGATGGAAAAATTACCAAGAACATTCAAATTGAAAAAGATATCTTAATTTCAAAAAAAGCCAAAGAGGCAATTGAAAAATCCGGTGGTAAAGTTGGCGCATAACGTATCCGTATAAAGATGAGACTTTCTACGAAGTAAGAACTAATACGAAATTACGAACCTACAAATTATAAAATTATTCGTATATTCGTACTGATTCGTAATTCGTAGAGAATGTTAAACTTAAAAGATAATTATGCTCGAAAAAATTCTCCAGATTTTTAAAATCAAGGATCTCCGGAATAAAATTATTTTTATTCTCGGTATGCTTGTAATTTTCCGAGTGGCGGCCAGCATTCCGCTTCCGGGTGTGAATGTGGAACAAATCAAAAGACTTTTTGAAGGCAATCAATTTTTGGGACTTCTCAATATTTTTTCCGGAGGCGGACTTTCCAATATTTCCATCGTCCTTTTGGGAGTGGGACCATACATCACTGCTTCCATCATTATGCAATTACTGACCATGATTGTTCCAAGACTGGAGCAAATTTATAAAGAAGAAGGCGAAGCCGGACGGCAAAAATTCAATATGTGGACGCGCTGGATTGCTGTTCCTTTGGCGGCTCTCCAATCTTTCGGAATGATAACCTTGCTTCAATCGCAGAAAGTTCTTTTGGAACTTACTTCTTTTGAAAAGGGCATGATTATTGTGATTTCCACCGCGGGAACAATTTTTCTTATGTGGCTGGGAGAACTTATCACGGAAAAAGGCATTGGCAACGGAGTTTCGCTCATTATATTCGCCGGAATTGTCGCGAGCCTTCCTAGCAACGCCTCCCAGATGCTGGCAACTTTTGATTCCACGCAACTTTTCACTTATATTTTATTTCTGGCGATTGCCGTCATAACTATTGCGGGCGTGGTGGTGGTATCGGAAGCTCAAAGAAATATTCCGGTTTCCTATGCCAAAAGAATTCGCGGAAACAGAATGTATGGCGGAGTTTCCAGCCATTTGCCTTTGCGAGTCAACCAAGCCGGAGTGATTCCAATAATTTTTGCCATATCCATCATGCTTTTTCCTGGAATGATTGCCACTTTTCTTTCACATGCCAGCAATCCAACAGTAGTGAAAGTCGCGACATTTGTGGCTAATGTTTTTCAAAATCAAATTTTCTACGGCTCAATGTATTTTATTCTGGTCGTGATGTTCACTTATTTTTATACCGCCGTAGTGTTTGATCCGAACCAAATTTCCGAAAACCTGCAAAAGCAAGGCGGATATATTCCGGGAATTCGTCCAGGGAAAACCACGGCTGAATATCTATATAAAGTAATGAACAGAATCACTTTGGCTGGATCAGTGTTTCTTGGTTTGATTGCAGTTTTGCCGCTTATCATGCAAGGATTTACAGGGCTACAATCATTAGCTATCGGAGGCACCAGTATTTTGATTGTCGTGTCAGTTGTGATTGAAACAATCAAACAAATTGAAAGCCAATTAGTGATGAGGGACTACGAAGGATTCTAAAAAATTTTTAATTTCCAATTTTTAATTTTATAAATAATTTCTAAAATCCAAATTTTTAAACGTTTAAAAATTAAGATTTATTTTTTATTTAAAAATTCAAAAATTAAAAATTATAAAATTGTATTGGTATGAATATTAGTATAAAAACTGAAGAACAGATAAAAATAATGCGCGAAGGCGGGAGGAAGCTGGCTTCGATTATGCAAGAATTGGAAAAAAATATTCGCCCGGGAGAAAATACTTTGGAACTCGACAAGCTTGCAGAAAAGCTTGTTTTTGATTCAGGGGGGCGTCCAGCTTTCAAAGGTTTTGGCGGAGAAGGAAAAAAAGCTTATCCGGCTACTATTTGCGCGTCTATCAATGCGGAAGTGGTGCATGGTATTCCTGCTGCAAATAAAATCCTGAAAAACGGAGATATTTTCAAAATTGATATTGGAATGGAATACCAGGGATTTTTTTTGGATATGGCGCGATCGTTTCTGATTGGCAATGCGGATGAAAAAGCAAGGAAACTTTTGGAAGTCGCGGAAGAATCTTTTTGGCAAGGCATAAAATATCTGAAAGCCGGAAGAAATTTAAGCGATTATTCCAAGGCTGTGCAAAAATATGTGGAAAAAAATGGATTTTCCGTGGTACGAAATTTGGTGGGACATGGCATTGGGAAAAAATTGCACGAGGATCCGCAAATTCCCAATTACTATAATAAAAAATATGTAGACTTGAAATTGGAAGCTGGCGTTACGTTGGCGCTAGAGCCGATGATTAATGCCGGAAATTTTGAAACCGTTTTGGATAAAGACGGCTGGACATACAAAACTCAAGATGGCCTCTGGTCATCGCACTATGAAAACACAATTTTGATTACCAAAGACGGAACAGAAGTTCTTACAAAAATTTAGGAAATAAAAAACCGACAGATACTTCATTACTATATAGTAATGAAGTATTGGGCGAAATAAAAAAGCCTTTGGCAGATAAATATAAATTTTGTTAAATCTATATATCTTTCCAAAGGCTAATGTCGAAGGTTAACTCAGAGGTTAATTAAAAGAACGATATTTTTGTCTCCTCAGAGTTTTTATTGTTTTTCTTCTCAGAAGCTTTTCCTGGATTCTTAATTTTAATCCGTAAAAGTTTTCCGAAAAAAACCGAGGTGCTACTTCAATTGCAGCAAAAATAGCTACAACCATCACGATGCCTGCAAATATGAGACTAAGGTCTCCTAATGCTTTTACAAGATGTGGCATTTTTTAACTCCTTAAAAGTTTAAGTTTTTTTTAGATCATAATGTCATTTAAGTGATTCCGGATTTCAATAAGTTTGTATGTGGACAATTTTGGTAAATCGGATGGGTCTACTCCAAACTTTTCATCCAATACCTCGGATAAAAAATCATGGCTAAGCTTAGAGCTTAATTCTTCAACTTCAGAGAAAATTCCATTATGAGTTTCTATCGCAATGTTTTTCCTCACTGCTCATCTCCTTATAAATTTTTAAGATTACAAATTTTTACTATATTTATAGCCCATGCTATAATTGTCTATATTAGCACAAAAAACAAACTATGTCAATACCCACTCAAAATTCAGCTCAAATAAGCCATCCACAGCACTATTTAAATTCTAACAAGGATAGTGATTTCAAGGAATCTATCTTGGAGCAGGAAGAAGAAAAAGTGCTGGGTAAAATCTTAGGCATTGATTTTGGACAATCCAAGATCGGTTTGGCTTTGGCTGACACGGAGACCAGAATGGCTTTTGCCTATGATACTTTGACTAACGATCAAAAATTTCAAGAAAAATTGTCTGAAATTGTGGCCAAGGAGAACGTTGAAAAAATTATTATTGGCATTCCGTCGTATATTAATAGCAAGGAAGAATCGGCTGGCGAAAAACTGGGAAAAATTATTGAAAAAGAGCTTCAAATAAGCGTGGAATATCAAGACGAAATGTTCACCACCAAAATGGCAAAAAGCAATCTAATTGAAAGCGGAGCCAAAGCGGTAGACAAGAATAATGATGCCGAAGCAGCGCGGATTATCCTTCAAAGTTGGTTGGATAAGACGGTTTGACGCAAGCCGCTTTAATTGCTAGAATAGGTTAAGTTTTCTAAACATTAAAAGTGGTAATTTTCTCAAAATAAACTCGAACCCTGCATTTTCCAGCCAAGAATTTTCCCACGATCAACGGCAACCTTGCAAAATTCTTGGGGAAAATGCGGATTCTCAGACAGGGAATTTTTCGAAAATTACCACCTTTAATTCTATATATTATGAAAATAATCAACTTATCCCAAATTGTCGTATCTGTTTTATTGATAGTTTCTATCCTTTTGCAGAACCGGGGAGCTGGTCTGGGCTCAACTTTTGGGGGAGATTTCGGGGGATACTACACCAAGCGCGGGATGGAAAAATTCTTGTTTTATTTTTCTATCGGTTTATCGGCGCTTTTTCTTGGACTGGCAATCGCCAGCTTTATTTTGACTAACCGAGCCTAACTCTCCGCCAAAGGCGGACAAGCTCGCCACCTATATCAAATAGTTTACCGTTTCGATAAAAACTAAAATTACCAAGAAATTATCTAATTTATTTTTAAAGAAAAAATATTAGTGTAAAAAGCATTAAAATTTTCCTTCCGAAGAATTGGATGAAGATCAGCAAGGTCTTGAGCTTTCGAGAAAAGTTTACGGCTGCTTTTTTGATTTTAGTTGTGGCTCTTTCTTTTTTGTTTTGGATCCGATATATTTATCGCAATATTACCGTGCCGATTCCAAAAAAAGGCGGAGAATATACGGAAGGCATTGTTGGCCAGCCGATCTATGTTAATCCACTCCTTTCTCAGGCCAACGAAGCTGATGCTGATTTGTCGCAATTGATCTACAGCGGTCTTTTCAAATATGATTCTGTTGGAAACCCAATAAAAGATTTAGCGGAGAGCTACGAAATTTCTGACGATCAAAAAACATATACCATTCATCTGAGAAAAGACGCAATTTGGCACGACAAGCAAACGGTAACGGCGGATGATGCGGTTTTTACTTTCAATATTCTGAAAGATCCGGCTTACAAAAGTCCGCTCCGGCAGAATTGGCAAGACGTTAGCGTGGAAAAAACAGATGATTATACATTCACTTTTAATTTGAAAAATCCTTATTTCGGATTTTTGGGAAATCTGACTGTGGGTATTCTTCCCAAACATGTCTGGCAGGGAATTGCGCCGGAGAAGTTTTCTTTAGCTAATAATAATACCAAACCGATAGGTTCCGGACCTTATAAATTTGTGAATGCCAAGAAAGATTCTGAAGGCAATGTAATTTCTTGTGAAATGGCGGCTTTTGATAAATATTATCAAGGAGAACCGAATATTACTCGCCTGGTTTTCAATTTTTATCCGGACGAAGATATGATGCTGGATGCGTATAACAAAAAAGAAATCAAAGGAATCAGCAATATTTCTTCCAACAAGACCCAATTGATAAAAAATGGAAAAACTACGCATATTTATCAAATTTCTTTGCCTCGATATTTTGCCATTTTTTTCAATCAAGTTAAAAGTGTTCCTTTGGCGGATTTGGAAGTGAGAAAAGCTTTATCTTATGCTACGAATCGGAATGAAATTATTGGTTTGGTGATGGAGGGCAAGGGTACGCCAGTGTTCTCTCCGTTTTTGCCGAGCATGAAGGAATATGCGAATGATATTGAAAAATATGATTTTAATCCGGATAAAGCCAATGAAATTTTAGATGCTGCCGGCTGGAAAATGAATGAGGAAAAAGGAATAAGAGAAAAAAATGGAGTAGAACTAAAATTTGGAATTTTCACAACAGATTGGCCGGACTTGGAAGAAACCGCGCAAACAATATCCCGCCAATGGGAAGCAGTCGGCGCGCGAGCTGAGGTAAATACTTTGACTGTTTCAGATTTGCAACAGAATTATATCCGTCCAAGAGAATATGACAGTTTGATTTTTGGCCAAGCAATTAATTTCAATCCGGATATTTATTCTTTCTGGCATTCCAGCCAAAAGGATGATCCGGGACTTAATCTCTCGCTTTTTGTGAACAAGCAAGTGGATGACATTTTGGATTCTGCTCGGCAAGAATCAGATCGGGATAAGAGAGTGGAGAAATATCGCGAATTGCAAAAAATTCTCGCGGATAAAATTCCGGCCATTTTCCTTTACAGTCCATCATATCTTTACGCGGTTAGCGATGAAGTTCAAGGTATTGACGTGAAAAATCTTAATGCTCCCTTCTGGAGATTCGCGGATGTCGGAAAATGGTATGTGAAAACCAAAAGAGTTTTCAAATAAATAATTTAAACAAAAACATATGGAAATTAATTTCAAAAATGTTCCTAAACATTACGCTTCGCGGACTAACGAAAAAATGAAAGATGTTCTGATGGATTCAAATGGCAATGGGCCTGATGTCCATTACTATATGATACGAGGCGGGTCGGATCAGAAAAATGTGACTGTTTGGGAGCCGGGAACTGTGTCCGGAGAATATATAAAAACCTATGGACATTACCACGTGGGAGTTTTAAGTGAAACTTACGCGGTTGTTTTCGGAGAAGGAGTGGCATTGCTGCAAAAATTGGAGGAAGATAAGGATGGCAAAATGATTCCTGATGAAGTGGCTGAATTCAAAGCTGTTATCGTGAAAGGCGGCCAGGAGATATTTATGCCTGACAAATTCGGGCATCTCGTGGCCAATACCGGAAAAACCTATCTCGTCACGATTGATGATAGCCCTGTGGATTTCGACGACAAAGATCCTGCGAGTTTTCCGGGACATGCGGATTATGAGCTGGTGAAAAAAATGAGAGGCTTTGCATATTATGTTGTGGAACAGGACGGAAAACCCGCTCTCAAAAAAAATCCACTTTACAAAAAAATTGAAAAAGAAGACTTGGGCGGCTTATTGGTTATTGGTTAATTTCTAAATATTATGCCCGGTAGTGATCCGCCAAATATGTGGCAGTCTTTATCGGGATTAATAATCAATTTAATATAGGACGCTTTTATAAATTATAATTTATTTTAGGCGGACTACTACCGGGTATGCGCAGTATTATCTTATGTGGGGGATCAGGGACGCGGTTGTGGCCGCTCAGCCGGAAAAATTATCCGAAGCAATTTTTGAAGTTGTATAATGATCATTCGTTGCTTCAGGAAACGTATCTGCGGATGCGAGAAATCATGCCAAGCAAAAATATTTTTGTTTTAACTAATGAGGATAATTATTTCAATGCCTTAAATCAAATTGGAGAAGTGGACAATAAATTTTCCAAGAAAAATATTATTGTAGAGCCAGCCAGCCTGAATACAGCTCCGGCCATTGCTTATGCAGTCAAGCATTTAATGGAGAGGGAAAAAATAAACCATGATGAACCGCTAGTGTTTTTGCCTTCTGACCATTTCATTGGGAATAAGAAAAATTTTTTGAAAATTATCCGGAAAGCTCTTTTGAAGGTGGGCAACCATATCGGGACGATCGGACTTGTTCCGAAAAGTCCGGAGACCAGTTATGGTTATATAAAAAAAGGAGAAAAAGTCGGTGATTATTTCAAAGTTTCTGAATTTAAAGAAAAACCGGACAAAAAAACTGCCGAAAAATATTTAGCTTCGGAAAAATATCTTTGGAATGCCGGAATCTATCTCTTCAATGCCAAGACTTTTGTCCAAGAGCTGGAAAAACACGCGCCGGAAATCTATAAATTTTTCATAAAAAAATGGGACATATCCATCAAAGAGTTTTCTCTTATGCCATCCATATCTATTGATTTTGCCATTAGCGAAAAAACGGATAAGGCCATTGTTTTTTCAGGCGATTTCGATTGGAGCGATATTGGATCTTTTGATTCTCTGGCGGAAATGCTGGAGAAAAATGGGCAGAAAAATCACAAACATGTCGGAGTGGATTCCAAAAATATTTTTGTCCATAGCTCTTCCGATAAATTAGTGACAACTATAGGAGTGGATGATTTGGTAATTGTGGAAAACAATGATTCTATTCTGATTCAAAAAAGAGGTAAAGGTGAAGATGTCAAAAAATTAGTGGAACACCTCAAAAAAAATAATTTTAGGGAAGTGGAACATAATATTATTGTTCACAGGCCGTGGGGGAAATATGAAATATTGATTGATTATCCGGGATATAAAGTCAAAAAAATAACTGTTTATCCGAAATCAAAATTGAGCCTTCAGTTGCACAAATGCAGGTCTGAACATTGGGTGGTCGTGAAAGGAAATGCCAAGGCAACAAAAGGCAGTGAAAACATTCTTCTGAAAAAAAATGAAAGTGTGTTTATTCCCGTGAAAACAAAACATTGCTTGGAAAATCTCGGTAAAACTGATTTGGAAATTATCGAGGTGCAAGTTGGAAATTATTTGGAAGAAGATGACATTGTGCGCTTTGATGATGATTACAAAAGAACATAAAACTGAAGATTATCAGAAAATAATATCGACGTACACTTCATTACTATATAGTAATGAAGTATTGGTCGGGTAGGTTTTTTAATAAATAGTGGTTATGAATTTTTCGGGAATTATTATTGGGGCGGCGGCGTTTTTGATTATCGGACTGCTTCACCCAGTCATTATCAAAGCCGAATATCATGTCGGAAAAAAGGTCTGGCCGGTATTCGGAGTGGCAGGCTTGGCAGCACTATTTTTATCCCTGAATTTTGCCAATATTTTCACCTCTAGTATCTTGGGAGTGTTGGGTTTCTCCCTTCTTTGGAGCATTCAGGAGGTGATACAGCAGGAAAAGAGAGTAAAGAGGGGTTGGTTCCCCAAAAACCCAAAAAAGAGCATTTAAGACCATTTTTTGAGCTTATTTGCTCCCCCGTGAGGCGAGATGAGCGAAGCGAATTTTTCGCCCTTGCTTTTTTTGACGGATTGTGCTACAATTGATTCAGCATTTGATTCTTCTTTTAATAAAGCCATTTATAACTCTTTTTTGTATTTAATAAACCTTTTTTTATTTGTTCTATTTTTATTTTGGGCAAAAAGAGTGGATGTGCTTTTATCGGGAATTAAAAATAAAAGGGGATATGGTGGAACCCCAGCACCAGAGCTATGCTCGGTGCGGGGCAGGCTGGCAAACACAAAGATTGCCTTGGTGGCGGAACTGGCATACGCGCTAGCTTCAGGAGCTAGTGGGAGCAATCTCTTGGGAGTTCAAATCTCCCTCAAGGCACGAATTAATTTATAGAAAAAAATAATAAATAGTTCAGGGTTTCAACCTACGGTTGATCACCCGCAGGGTGACAAATCCTCAACATAAACTTAATAAACTTTTAACCGGCGTTAACATTAACTAATAAAAAAACTTTTTACGCTAGTTACTAAAAAAATTATGATAGAAAAAAAACAAGTCGGCGCAGTCGCTTTTCATAGTGGCGCCGCAAAGAGCGGGTCCAAAAAACCCCGTTCAGGAGGACGCTTCAGAAAAACTGATTTTGTGAAAAACTATGGTTTGCCGAAACCGGTTCAAATAAGCGGAACTTCCGGCAATGTCGTTTCCTCAAAGGAAAATGTCCGCATCATCCCAATCGGAGGTGTGGAAGAAATCGGACGCAATATGACAGTCATTGAATATAAAGATGACATTATTCTTATTGACGCCGGTTTGCAATTTCCGGAAGAAGAAACACCGGGAATAGATTATATCATTCCCAACACCAAGTATTTGGAGAAAAAAATCCACAAGATCCGCGGACTGATTATCAGTCATGGGCATCTTGATCATGTGGGCGCGATTCCGTATTTGATCAAAACTATCGGCAATCCGCCGATTTACAGCACGCAAGTGACCAACGCGATGATTGCCAAACGGATGGAAGAATTTCCCAATTTACCGAGACTCAATTCCCGCGAAGTGAAAGTGGGCGATCGAGTAAAAATGGGCCGTCATCTGAAAGCCAGATTTTTTAACATTGCCCATACTATTCCTGATTCCATCGGGATCATTATTGAAACTCCAGTGGGAAATATTGTTTATCCGGGAGATTTCAAAATCAATATTGATGCGCAAGGAAAACCGATTGGAATTGATCAATTTGAAAAAATCGGAAAAGAAAATAATTTGCTGTTGCTTTTGGAAAGCACTAATGCGGAAGAACCGGGATATTCCATTTCGGAAGAAACCGCTAGGAAGAATTTGAAAATTACTTTTACGGAAGCCAAAGGCCGGATTATTATCGGAACCTTCTCTTCACTTTTGGAACGCATCATTGATATTATTGCGGTAGCGGAAGAACTTGGAAGAAAAGTTTTCATTGATGGATACAGTTTAAAATCCAATATGGCTATGATTGAGGAACTGGGATTTTTCATACCGAAAAAAGGCACGATTGTTCCGATTGAAAAAATCAACGATTATCCGGCGGATAAAATTTTGGTAGTCTGCACAGGCGCGCAAGGGGAAGAAAATGCGGTTTTGATGCGAGTGGCTAACAAAAAACATCGCCATATCAAAATTCAGCCGAAAGATACGATTATTTTATCTTCATCTGTAGTTCCTGGGAATGAGAAAGGAGTGCAAAATCTTAAAGATAATTTATCTCGGCAAGGCGCTACCGTTATTCATTATGGCATCGTGGATGTGCATGCGTCAGGGCACGCCAACCAGGAAGAATTGAAATTAATGACCAGATTAATCAATCCGAAATTTTTCGTGCCGATTCATGGACATTATTTCATGCTTCGCACCAATTCCGAATTGGCTGAATCAGTCGGAATTCCCCGAGAAAATATTTTTGTTCCGCAAAATAACGGAGTGATTATCGAAGTTAACCGCGAGAAGATTGGATTTTTGAAAGAATCCGCCCCGGCTGGCTATGTGATGGTGGACGGCCTGGGAGTGGGGGATGTCAAAGAAATCGTGCTTCGTGATCGCCAACTTTTGGCGCAAGACGGAATGTTCACAGTTGTGACAGTTATTGATCGTAAAACCAAAAGAATTTTGGGCAATCCGCAAGTGACTTCTCGCGGCTTCATCTATGTCAAAGAAAATTTTGATTTGGTGAACGCGACAAAGCGAGTGGTGGAAAAAGTTATTCGCGAAAACACTTCGCCGGACATGGAAATCAATTGGGATTATGTCAAAAACAGCATCCGCGAATCTGTGAGCGCGTTTCTTTTTCAAAAGACCAAACGACGCCCTATGGTTCTTCCGGTTATTATTGAAGTTTAGGCTGACTTGCCCCGTGGTTCCGCTTCAGCGGAATTTTACGGGGTGGTTTTGCCGGTTATTATAGAAGTTTAATTTTGTCCCCGGTTGGTTCGTAATGAGGAAAAATTATTTAGAGGTTCAATCTTCATCTTTCTTTTCTTCTAGGCTTTAATATTCCTTTTCATCGCATATGCGATGAAAAGGAATATCTTAAAAAAAATCCCTGTACATTTCTTGCTATGGCATATAATGTATGGGGATTTTTTTAATAATGAGTTATAAAATATTTGCAAAATATTAGCAATTTGACAAGAAGCGCTGGGGGGGGGGTAGAATAAAGTTATAAAACTTAATTAAATAATAAAATTATTAATATGAATTTGGAAAAAAACATTGGTCAATCATTAACGCCAAAACAAGAAGCTATAAAAGATCCGGAATTAATAAAAGCATTGGATCAAGCAAAAATAACGGAGATAGCGGCAGTATTGGAAGACGTAGATCCAAATGAGGAAATAAAAAAGCAGGCTATGGAAGATTTTGAGGAAGCCAAAAAAACACTGTATGAAAAACTAGATGAACTTCAAAACAAAAGAAGCGGTCGCCCCAAGGGCTATCTGCTTAAAAAATGGGAAGTGCAGAGATTAATTAATGATCTTAAAACCGGCTTATTGGGAGATTCCGATGCAATGTCGAAAATTGTCAATGATTTTCCTAAGATGCTTGGAGAAGCATCAGATGAAATCAAAAATGATCCAGATATTGTTCGAAAAGCCATTAAAAGCGGAGGCTATGATATTCTACAATATGCAAGTCCTGAAATTCAGAAGATGGTTGAAGAAGCAAGGGGAAAAATTAGTGAAAGAAGAGAGAAGGAAGATAATGGAACTAGCGAAGATGAATCAAAACTGGCAGAAATAAGAGAAAAGATTGAGCAAACATAAAATTTAAAAAATTTATTAAAAAAATCGAGGTTTAGCCTCGGTTTTTTTGTTTTTAGAGTTATCCACAGGTCATTGAAAGTTTAATTGACAGTGAAATATAGTGATGATATTATATCACTGTAAGCAATTAAAAATACCCCAATTAAATAGTGCGCTTCGCGCAATTTAACAGGGCAAGAAAAATATGGCAAAAGAAAAAAACAATAAAATTATTATTTATAAAACCGAAGACGGAAAAACCAAGATCGAAGTGAAATTGGATCAGGAAACTGTTTGGCTTTCGCAAAAACAAATGGCGGAATTGTTCGATAAGGATGTGAGGACAGTCAATGAACATATTCAAAATGTGTTTGAAGAGGGCGAATTAGAGCAAAATTCAGTTATCCGGAATTTCCGGATAACTGCTTCTGATGGGAAACAATATAACACAAAACACTACAATCTTGATGTTGCGATCTCTGTTGGTTACCGAATTAAGTCATTGCGTGGCACGCAATTTCGTATTTGGGCAACGCAAAAATTGAAAGAATATATGGTGAAAGGTTTTGTGATGGATGACGAAAGGCTGGAGAATGGAAATGTGGCAAAGGGCTATTTTCAAGAATGGGAAGAAAGAATCAGGAAAATCAGAACTTCGGAGCGAAATTTCTATTTGAAAGTGACTGATGTTTTTGCGACTAGCGCCGATTATGATCCGAAAACTGATTATGCCAAGAAATTTTTTGCGACTGTGCAGAATAAATTTCATTTTGCCATTACCGGACTTACGGCGGCTGAAATTATTACTGAAAGAATCGGCAGCAATAAAAATAATTTAGGTCTGACAAATTGGAAAGGAGAAATAATTACCAGAGATCAGGCGCAAATCGCTAAAAATTATTTGGAGGAATTGGAACTGAAAAGACTTAATCTTTTGGTGGAACAATTTTTGTCTTTTGCGGAATTGCAAAGCATCGAACAAAGAGTGATGTATATGAAAGATTGGGTTGTGAAATTGGATGGATTTTTGATTTTGAATGACAAGAAAATTTTGGATAATGCCGGCAGTGTTTCGCATTTGGAAATGGAGAAAATAGTCAGGGCGCAACTAAAAGAATATAATCAAAAGAAATTAAGCTAAATTACGAATTCATAACTTGCCTTGGGTTCGATGTTATTTATTTGATAAAAATACGCCAAAATGTTATTATTTATGCATGAAAAAACGTATATTTTCCGGCATACAACCGAGTGGGAATTTACATATAGGAAATTACCTTGGTGCCATCAAAAATTGGGTCAAACTTCAAGACGAGTATGATTCCATTTTTTGCGTGGTAGATCTGCATGCTATTACTGTTCCACAGAATCCCGAAGAATTGCGCAAAAAAACTTTGGAAGTAGCAAAAATTTATTTAGCTTCAGGAATTTCCGCCCAAGGCGGATCCGCCTCTGGCGGAGATCCTGGAAATTCAATTATATTCGTTCAATCTCACGTTCCGGAGCACGCGGAACTTTGTTGGATTTTGAACACGATTGCTAAAGTTTCCGAATTGGAAAGAATGACGCAATTCAAAGATAAGTCTGAAAATAAAGAGGGGATTGGAATGGGACTTTTTGATTATCCGGTTTTGATGGCGGCGGATATTTTGCTCTATGGCACTCAAACAGTACCTGTAGGCGAAGACCAATTGCAGCATATTGAAATGGCCAGAACTTTAGCTAAAAGATTTAATCAAAAATTTGGAGAAACTTTTGTAATTCCCGAACCTTTCATCACGAAAGAGGGGATGCGCATTATGGGCTTGGACGATCCAACCAAAAAAATGAGCAAATCGGCTACGTCGGAATACAATTATATTGCTCTCACGGACACGCAAGATTTGGTCAGGAAAAAAATCCAAAAAGCGGTGACGGATTCAGGTAGCGAAATTATTTATCAAGACGATAAGCCAGCTCTTAAAAATTTGATTAATATTTATTCTTTATTTTCCGAAAAAACTCCGCAAGAAATTGAAAAAATGTATACTGGAAAAGGTTATGCAGATTTTAAAAAAGATTTAGCTGAGGTAATTATCGGATTTTTGAAACCTTTCCAAGAAAAATATAATGCTTTGACTGATGAAAAAGTTTTGGAAATTTTGAAAGTTGGCGCGGAGAAAGTCCGACCAATTGCCAAGAAAAAATTGGACGAGGTAAAAAGCAAAGTTGGATTTTTGAGTTAATTTTCGACTTGCGTATAAGTCTTATTAAAATGAAAAATTCTGCAAATGTAAAAAATAAAGTTGCCGGAAAAATACCGGTGATTTTTGCTTTAGTCGGGAATTCATTCATTACCGTGATAAAATTTTTTGGATTCATGATTTCCGGATCCGGATCGATGTTTTCCGAATCCATTCATAGTTTGGCCGACACGGCCAATCAAGGATTGTTGCTCATTGGCATCAAAAGATCAACCAGAAAAGCCGATCAAGATTTTTCCTATGGATATGGCCAAGAACGCTTTTTGTGGGCGCTCATTTCCGCTTGCGGAATATTTTTTATCGGCGCCGGAGTGACAATTTATCATGGAATGTCATCACTAGCTCATCCGGAAGTAGTTGTCATTAGTCCTATCGTTTTTGGTATTTTGACAGTTTCTTTCATAATTGAAACCATAACTCTTTTAATTGCATGCAAGGAATTGTTTGCTTGCAAAAAGAAAAGTTTTTTTTGGATATTGAAAAATGGCGACCCGTCCACCATCGCGGTTTTCTATGAAGACAGCGTGGCGGTGCTGGGCGTGGCCATCGCATTTTTCAGCATCCTTCTGACCGAGAAAACCGGCAACTACCTTTGGGACGCTCTTGGTTCAATTGTTATTGGAATTTTACTGGGGATTGTAGCGGTTGTTCTTATCAATAAAAACCGAAAATATCTAATCAAAAAATCCATCCCGGCGGAAACGAAAAAAAGAATAATCAAAATTATGGAATCCGATCCGATGATTGAAAAAGTGTTGGACTTCAAATCTTCAGTTCTGGATGTCGGCGCGTATCAGATAAAATGCGAAGTGGAATTCAATGGCTCAGCGCTGGCGCGAAAATTATACCAGAGCGATTTTATAAAAGAAGAATATGAAATATTGAAAGAAGATTATTCCGAATTTATCCGCTTTTTGTCTGAATATGCCGACCGAGTTCCGCGCCTCATCGGAAGAGAGATTGATGATATTGAGGATAAAATAAAAAAAGAACTTCCGGAAATAAAACATATTGATATTGAAATAAATTAAAAACCGTCCCAACAAATAATAAGATTGTTTTTTTAGGGTATCAGAAGATTTAGCGTAGGCTTTCTATATTTACTCCATGACTCCAACCAATTTCTTCATAACCATGTAGCAATTTATTCAGATAATTTTTCAGTTCATCATACCTTTCCTGTTTTTGCGCTTCAAACTTAATTGTAAGATAAGGCCCATTTTGTGAATAACGCACAACTAGCATCGAATCATCTAAGTTTAAGCGTACGCCGTCTCCTGCCCGTTCATCATTAATTACTTCAGCAGCAGGGAAATCACGCTGCAAAAATTCGCTTATTTTTTCTATTATCTTCACTTTTTTATCATCAGCGCATTCCAATTTAACTTCGGGGCTGGAAATATATTTGGGCAAAGCAGCGACTATTTCAGAAAGCGACTGGCCGGTTTCTGACAAATAACGCAATAATCTTAATGTGGAATATATGCCATCATCATGATTATAGAAATCCGCCGAGAAGAAGAAATGTCCGGATAGTTCTCCAATAAAAGCCGCGCCTATCTCTTGATTTTTCTTTTTTAAAAATGAATGACCAGTTCGCCACATAAAAGGAATTCCGCCTTTTTCTTTTATAGTATCTTCTACGACCTTAGAACAAAGCGTATTGTACATTATTTTGGCGCCTGGGTGCTTATCGAGAACAGCGGAAGCAAATATAGCCACTAAAACGTCATTCCAAATTATTCCGCCTTGATTATCAACAATTCCAATTCTGTCTCCATCAGCATCATAAGAAAATCCAACATCTGATTTTTCTTCCAGTACTTTTTTTCTCAGTCTTTCTGCTACTGCCAATTCTGTCGGGTCAGGTGTGCCCAAGGGAAAAGATGGATCAATATTGCAATTGCTTTCAATAACCTCACAGCCCATTTTTCGTAAAAATTGGGGCACTATTGCTCCAGCTGTAGAATTTCCTGGATCAATCACTATCTTAAATTTTTTTTCAAGTGGCAATCTTTTTTCTAAATCAGAAAAGTAATCTTCTCGAATATCCCTCTTTTCAATTTTTCCCGGTTTTTCGCCTTGAGTATAATCTTCTTCCTGTACCATTCTTTTTAATTCTTGTATCCCATCACTGACTAATGTTTCGGAAAAATCAATCGCAAATTTAAACCCGTTATATTCAGCTGGATTATGTGAGGCTGTCACAAATGCGCCGCCTTTGATATTTAAAAAATATTGAGTCCAATAAAATGTTCCGACCAGGTTCATGCCGATGTCGATAGTATCAATGCCTGCCCAACTAAGGCCACGAATCAGGGCATTGCCGTATTCTTCGCTGGTTGCCCGACAATCGCGTCCAATAATTGCCTTATCAATATTTCGTCTTTTCATATAGGTTCCATATGCGCGCCCCAAATGTTCGGCAAATTCCGAGCTAAGATCTTTTTCAACCAATCCTCGAAGGTCATATCCGCGGAAAATATTCGGATTTATTTGCATATTTTATAAAAATAAATAATTAAATTTTTAGTTTATTATTTTTTTGTTTCAGTAATATTTATTCTTGGATCCGAAATATTTTTTTGAATTGTCGGAGTAGAAGCTTGAGCAACCGGATCGTTTTGATCAGGAGAAACTGGTAGTGCAGGTTGGTTGCTATTGCCAATTTTTTGGACTCCTTGTTCGGTTAGGATATTTGTTTCAAAAAATTGAGGCATTGGAGCTGGAGCAGACTTGGGAGCATTCATTTGAGTTAAGTCATTTTCAATTTTGTTCAATTCAGCCTCATCAATTTTCAACCTAGCTTCTTCCGAGCGGAGTTTTTTTATTAGAAATATTATTACAATCGCCAAAATTATCAATAATACTATTCCGCCTCCGATCAAAGCCCAAGAGGAAGGCTGCATGTTTTTCATTTCGTTTTTTATTTCATCCCATTTGGTGTCTATAGATTGTCCGGAAGCAATCAAAGTATTGCATTTATCAATAAATGGCTGGATATTTTCCTGAACTTGGAATTGAGGATTAATTTCTTTTGCAAAGGCGAATTCCGCCAGAGCGCTTTTACATTTTTTATCCTGGACAAAAAAAATCCCATGCCGGAAATAATCATTAAAAGCTCCAGCGTCCATTGGCAATTCAAATTCAGAAACTTTAAAATCTTTTATGGCCTTGAGGGTTGTTTCGATTGGGATAGCAAAGGCAAAATTATCGCCCTGATCTTTTGCTGATATTCCGGTTTGATAGGTAATTATGCCTATAACTTCTCCGTTTTCGTTTAGTAGCGGACTCCCGCTTGATCCTTGGGATATTTTAGCATCAGTCTGAATTAGTTTGAAATTTTTATCCGCCGCATCTTTGAAAGCGCTGATTATGCCTTGAGTGAAAGTGGATTCCAACAAGTCTTTCCGATTAAATTCCGCGGTGGAAGGAAATCCAAACACGTATATTTTTTCTCCAGTTTTTATTTTAGTTGAATCTCCCAATGACAAGTAGGGAAGATTGGTCTGATTGATTTTGATAACCGCTGTGTCTTTGTCGTCCTTAAAAAAATTATCATTGACACTGATAACATTAGCCGGAAAACTTTCTTTCAGAAGATCAGTCAGCTTTTCACTTTTGGATGATGGACTTAAAACACTAATTTCTTTTTTAATATCAAATTTGCTTTCAGTCAAAAGATATTCACTGATTTTTTTTCCAAATTCTTCCAGTTTATCCCGGTCTTGAGTTATTTCCTTGGCATCGGTTTCGCTTATGGTCTGAGCTTTTTGGGTGAGAGCCGAAAGGGCAACATCGGCAATTATTTTCAGTTTTGTCGTTTGATAAGAAATAACATGGGAATTGGTCAGAATATATCCATTGGGACTTACGATGAACCCGCTGCCGGTATAATAATCATCGATAGGAATTTTTAGCGGTTTTTTGTCCGTGATAGGACTGATAGTTAAATTCTTGAAATCAAGATTGAATGGAAAAATAGTCGCTTCTCCCTGCGTATGCTGGACAATCCGGACCACGGATGGCTTAGTAAAATTTACCAATTCTTGCTGGTTCAGCCGGTAATTTACATGAGTATCATGACCCGCGGAACTTATTTTGGCATTTAGCGTTAATAGCAAAGAAAAAATAAAGATAAATCCAAAAAAATGAAGAGCAGTAAAGTGGCGATTTTTTATCATTTTTATTTTACCAAAGAATTTATAATTCTTCAGTAATATTTAAGTGTTTATTTTCTTTCATAATAGCACACTTAGCCTCCTTATTCCAGATGGATGCGGGTGTTGAATTTTTTCATAGCTTTCTTGAGCAGCGGATAATCGGATAATGTCGGATCTAATTTAAGCAAATTATCAGCTTCATTTCTGGCAATTTTAATTAATTTGATATTAGCCAGATTTTCCATAGCAATATCAGGAATTCCGGATTGCTTGGTTCCAAAAAATTCTCCCGGACCGCGCAGTTCCAAATCCTTTTCGGCGATTTTAAATCCGCTTTCGTTTTCAACCAGAGCTTTCAGACGCTGTTTAGATAAGTCAGAATTTTTGCTGGTGAAAAGAAAACAATATGATTGTTGTTCGCTTCTGCCAATTCTTCCGCGAAACTGATGTAATTGGGATAATCCAAATCTATCAGCATCTTCAATGATCATAATAGTGGCATTAGGAATGTCTATGCCAACTTCAACAACAGAAGTAGCTACTAAGATATCCATTTTTTTATTTTTGAAATTTTGCATGGCTTTTTCTTTTTCCTCAGAGTTCAATTTTCCATGAACAAGGCCAATTTTAAAGTCCGGAAAAACCTCGCTCGATAATCTTATATGTTCTTGCACGGCCGCTTTTACCCCGTTAAATTGTCCGTTTATACGGACACCTTGCTTATGCAAGGATTTAACGGGGTGAACTTCAGTAAGTATTTTTGATTCTTCTACCAAGGGAAGAATAACAAAAACTTGATGGCCATTTTTTATTTCTTTCTTGATAAATTCATATGCCAACTCGCGATTATTTTGAGAAATAATTTTAGTGATAATTTTTTTTCTATTTTTTGGCATTTCATCCAAGACAGAAAGATCCAAATTTCCAAAAAAGGCCAGAGCTAATGTGCGGGGGATTGGCGTGGCAGTCATAGTCAAAAAATGCGGAATCTTTCCTCGGATACCGTCGCTAATTTCCTCGGTTTTTTGTTGTAAATAAGCCCTTTGCGCGATTCCGAAGCGATGCTGTTCGTCTATGATAATTAGAGCTAAATGTCTAAAACGGATTTCTTTCTGGATTAAAGAATGAGTTCCAATGATTATATCGGAATCATGAATCACGAACGCAGAATCACGAATAATATTATTTTTTTCTGAATTGCTAATTTTTTTTGTATTGCTAGTCACGAGGCCTATTTTGAAGGTATAGTTTTTGAAAAGTTTACAAAAGTTATTGTAGTGTTGCTGAGCCAAAATTTCAGTCGGCGCCATTATGGCTACTTGATATCCTTGATGCATGGTTTGCAGCGCAGCAATGGCTGCTACAATAGTCTTGCCTGAGCCTACATCTCCATTGAGTAATCGGTTCATTGGCTGATTTTTTTCCAAATCTTTCAAAATTTCAAAAGATGCTTTTCTCTGGGCATTAGTAAGTTTGAATGGAAGTGAGGATACAAAAATCTTGATTAAATTTTCGTCAAAGTTTATTTTTATTGAATTTTCCTTTTTCCATGACGAACGCACCTGAATGGATTTAATCTGCACCAAAAACATTTCTTCAAAAGCGATTCTTTTTCTGGCTAACGCATATTGGTTGTGATTTTCTGGAAAATGAATATATTTGAGAGCTTTTCCAATTTCAGGCAGATTCATTTTTTGAAGTATTTCTTGAGGAATTGGGTCAGAGATTGGCAGCTTTAATTTAAAAAAATTCTGCATTTGCCAGCGTATCCAGCGAGAAGTAACCCCTTGTGTTTCCGGATATATTGGGACCAGTCGGCCGGTATTAGTCGGAATCCGGGAAGCCATCTCCCAAGATGGGTTGGAAAAATATAATCCAGCGTCAATTTTTTTTCTCGAATTGGTCAATAAAGCAACCTCTTTTTTTTGAGAAACTTTTCCACTGATTCGGATTTCTTTTCCTGGTGCTAAACTTTCCCCAAGGTAGGGCTGATTAAACCAGATCGCTTTAATTGATCCTGAGGCATCTTCAATCGTAGCTTCAGCTAGGTACATTTTTTTCTTCCAAGTACGAATATTTTTAAAACTGACTATTTTTCCATGTATGGTGAAATTTTCTCTGGCAGAAATTTCCGAAATAGGAACAATCGCCGAATAATCATCATAGCGAAAAGGAAAATGAAAAAGAAAATCGAAAATTGTCTTAATTTCCATTTTTTCCAATTTCTTGGCATATTTTATACCAATGCGCGGCAAATTTTTGAGCGGAGTTTCCAAGTTAATCATTACCTATATTATATATTCAATATCTTTTTTGGCATAGAGCCTGATTAAAATGTGGTATAATAAATTTAATGGAAATATTTTCGTTGCCTATAATTAATATTATCGTTTTTATTTTTAACGGACTTTGGTGTTGTCTGTGCGGAAGGCGTCTCAGCCGTTCATTTATCTCAAGCCAAAATCAGTTGCACAGAAATCTTGCGGATTTTTTTTACAGTCTGACGGTTTTTTTCTGGCTGGTTGTTTTTTCCAGTTCAGCGCTTTTTTTCGATCAGGAAGCAATAAAAATCAGTTTCAATTTGGCCGTTCTTTCTATTTTTATTGCTTTAGCATTTTTCATTAAAATACCTTTAACGATAAAATTTCCTTCTCTTGCCCAATTGGCTTTCTGGATAATTTTAATTCTTGGGATTACTTCTACGTTTGTTGATTTATATTATGCTTCTTTTCCATTCAATATGATTGGCGGATGGATTGTTTGGAAAAGATTCCTCCCTCTAAGCACGGTATTTTTTGTTTTTAGCAGTTTGATGTCGCTTGTAAGCACAATTTTTTTCAGTATTGGAATATTTATTTCGGAATCAAAAAAAGCAAAGAGCTTATCTTTTCTCTTAGCCGTTGCTTCTTTTCTTTTGACAATCAGTACAGGATTTTGGATAGCGGAATCGTATTTATTTCTTAACATCACTTATATTTCTGCCGCTTTTGGATATTTTTTGGCGTATTGGGCAATATCCAAAAAATATAATATATAAGAAAAGTATTTCTATGGAAAAACCGCTCCGAAGTTACAGCGGAGCGGTTTTATAAAAACAAAAATAGATTAGATGGTTTCAATGAAATTCTCAAATTTCTCTTTGGGACCGGTAGTGGCTTGTTTATCCGGAATTGGGAAGCTTATGTAGAAAGTTGTGCCACGCCCTTCTTGCGATTCAAATCTGATATTCCCCCCATGCTTTTCAATGATATTTTTAACGATATAAAGGCCTAGTCCGCTTCCGTTTACTTTAGCTCTCTCAGTATTTTGAGCGCGGAAGAATTTTTTGAATATAAATTGTTTTTCTTCTTCCGGGATGCCGATGCCGGTGTCGGAAACGCTCAAAACATCAGTTTTTTCTTTTTGATCGTAATATAGAGAAACTTCAATTTTTCCTTCTTTGGTATAGTTAATCGCATTCTCAAGCAAATTAATGAGGACCATTTGAATTTTTTCAGAATCTAATTCAACAAGAGGCAATTTTTCTTTTGGGGGATTGTAAATAAACTTAATATTTTTTTGTTTCATTCTTTCAATAAGCATGGCAGATCCTTCAATTGCTTCTCCTATTGTTTTTTCCAAACTTTCTACATCAAGGGTAAATAAAAATCTTCCTTCTTCAATCCGAGAAACATTCAAAAGGTCATTTACCAAACCAACCATTTGCTCATTGCTTTTGTAAGCTTTAAGCATGAATTCGCGTTGTTTATCATCAATTGGACCCAAATCTCCGTCTAATATTGTTCGGATGCTCCATTGCGTGGTAGTAAGAGGACTTCTCAATTGATGCGAAGCAACCGAAATAAATTCTGTTTTCAGGCGGTCCATTTCTTCTTCGCGAGTTATGTCATGAAGAACTTTCATACTGCCGAATAATTTTGCCTGACTTTCTTCCTGAACCTGGATAGTAGAAATTTCAAGAGTCATTTTCTGAGGATTGTTGACGATTAATTTTTGTTTCTTTTCAGTGCTGGGCAATTTCATCAATTCCTGGACATTAATCGGAAGTTTCGAAAAATCATTTTTTATATTCCTGCCGACAACAATTTCGTTGGTTCCCAAATAATTTTTTGCGTTGTTGTTGATAGAAATAATATTATTTCCCTCAGAAATCATGATGATTCCGTCAGCCATTTTTTCAATCATTGAATCCGTCCGGTCTCTTTCAATAACCAGTTCTTCCTCACGTTTTCTGATAATACGAGATACCAATGAACCAAAAATGGCTGCTCCGACATAAGCCATTACGAACGTGTAATAGACATAAATAGTAATTGTCGAGTTGTTGGAAATGTTATTCAAGGAATTTTTATAGGCGTCAAAATGAGGAAAATAGGAATATATATGTCCGTAATATTGGTTTAAAGTCAGAGCGGTAAAAATCATTAAGGTAGTTATCATAATAGCTATGACTCCGGCTTGGCGATAAATTATCAGAGCAATAATAAGGGGGATAAAAAACATTACTGCACCGGGACTTTCGATGGATCCGCTGAAATAAAAAAAAGACGCGAAGATAAAAAGATCCGCGTATACTTGGAGAAAATTTAATAATTTGATCCCTGTGCCCGATATTTTTCCGCTGAATTTTTTCAGATAAAGGTGCATCAAAAAATTCAGAATAATTTGCGCGGAAGCGAAAAAAAGCATTACTGATACCGGGCCTATTTTTGGCGGATGAGCCAAGGGACTGAGATTTGCTCTTTGCAATGTTTTCATTATTTCGCCGCCAAAAGCGCCAACCAGAATCCAAGCCCAGCGCGCATAGACGATACCCAGATGTATTTTTATCAGTTTTTCTTTTTGTTCTGAATTCATTTTGTTTTTTCCTAAGGATATTATAACAAACAAATGGCAACAAGCCAATTTGCAAAATATTTTTTATTCAGGCATAATTACGAAATATGAAAAATTACGCATATTTTAACGGAAAAATAATTCCTGCGGATAAAATCAAAATCAGTCCCTATGATTTGGGGATTCATCGCGGTTATGGAGCGTTTGATTTGATGTGCACGCAAAACGGCAAAGTTTTTTTATTGGATGAGCATTGGGAGAGATTTGAGGGATCGGTCAGAGAATTAGGAATTAAAATACCAATTAGTAAAAATAAATTCAGAGAAATAACAAAGAAACTCATAGAAGTAAATAAATTAAAAAAGGCTAATGTCCGTGCCGTTATTACCGGAGGAATCAGCGAAGATACCTTCTGCTGCCAACCAGGAAAAGAAACTTTTTTTATCTTGGTTACCGAATTTATAACTTTACCAAAAAAGTATTTTGAAAAAGGAGCCAGTGCAATTACGCTGGAACATCGGCGGGATTTTCCTCGAGCCAAGCTGACTAACTATGTCGCGGCGATGAAAAAACAGAAGCATAAAGAAAAAAACGATGCTTTGGAAATAATTTATACCAATCAAGGTTGTGCCACAGAAGCTTCCACCTCGAATTTTTTTATTGTTAAGAATGGTAAATTAATTACCACCAAAGAGGGGATTTTGCATGGAATTACGCGTAAAGTCGTGATTGAACTGGCGAAAAAAATGAAACTTTCGGTCGCAGAAAGAAAAATCAAAAAACAAGAACTTTATTCAGCGGATGAAATATTTTTAAGCGCTACTAACAAAGATATCGTGCCGGTGGTGAAAGTGGATGGGAAAAAGATCGGGAATGGCCGACCGGGAAAAATTACCAAACAAGTAATGAAGGCATTTGCCGATTTTGCAAAAAAATATTAATTTTATTATTTTTTAAGCATAAATAAAAAATTCCGTCGAAAGCGGAGTTTTTTTCTGTGCACCGTGATAAACGGTTTTTTTTATGTGCGCTTGGCAGGAATCGAACCCCGCACCAGAGCAGGGCTCGGTACGGGGCATGCCTGCGACTTTCTATTTTATAACCAGACGCGGCACTTGCCCCGCATCAAATTTTCGTAAAATTTATTTGTGCTCTCGACAGGGTTCGAACCTGTGACCTTCAGCTCCGCAAGCTGACGCTCTATCCAGCTGAGCTACGAGAGCAAATTTTGGTGCGGGGTCCACTGCTTGTCTCGCTCTCGGCGGAAGCTACAAGCGCAATAAAAATAGTTTTATTTTTTGTGTATGAATCTTTCAAGCGCATCAATAAGTGTTGGTTCTTGTTTTTCTTCCGGAATAAATTCCAAAAGTACAGCCCTTATTTTTACCGGATCTTCATCGTGAATAGGAATATGCACATAGGGAAGTATCGTTCCCTTGATATGAAGGCTGACAATTTTTGTGTGAGGAGGATTATAATGGATCCAAAATGATTTTATATTATCAAAAGCATAAATCTCATTTCCAATAACTATACCATCCGAAATTATAGTGAAATCCAATTCGCGCGCTTCTTTTTGATAATGAAGATAACCGGCTACCCCGATAAGAATAAAAGTTATGGCCATGATGGGATTGTTGCTAATCAAGGCATAAAGAATTATCCCACAGAGAGCAAAAGTTAAAATCAAAAACATCCGGCGGCTAATGCCATAGTTTTCATATTCAAACCCGCGCCATTGGAAGAGTACATCGGGGTTATTTTCCATATCTACATCTGATTTTTGATAGGTTTCTTCAGTATCTTGTGCTTCTATTTCTGAATCATTTTCCTCAAAAATATATTCTTCATTATTGCGCTTTTTTTTGTTTGATTTGAAGTCCATCCCAGTAGTAGTCCGCCTATAATAAATTATAATTTATAAAAGCGTCCTATAATTAAATTGATTATTAATCCCAATAAAGACCTTTTATATTTGGCGGATCACTACTGGGCATGTTTTTGTTTATTATTTATTTGGCTGGCGGAGAGTGAGGGATTTGAACCCCCGAGACCCTTTCAGGTCTAACGGTTTTCAAGACCGTCGCATTCAACCACTCTGCCAACTCTCCAATATTATTTTATTTAGGTTTTTCCGCCAAAGGCGGATCAGCCTTGGGCTGACAAGACCGGTGCGTTCAACCGCTCTGCCACGCTTCCTAACTACTTAATTTGGGGTTTAAGGCACCTTCTTATTATAACACTAATACTATCCGATTTCGAATATCTTATCAAATCGAAACCCTTTTGGCAATGGCCTTTTCGTGTTAAAATTCATAAAGAATTATATCAAAAAAACATATGTGCTTAACGATACCGGCGAAAGTGGTAGAAATAAAAGGGCGTGAAGCGGTCATTCAAAAAGAGTCTGCCACAAAAAAAATTGATATTTCTCTAATTCCCGAAGTAAAAGTTGGAGATTGGGTTTTGTTTGCCAATCAAACGGCGGTGCAAATAATTTCGGCGACTGATGCCAAAGAAATCGTGGATCTTTTGGAAAGTTATCATCCTAATGCACGGCCTGACCAATTGACGGAAAAATTCAAAAACATCATTGAAAATTCCAAGAAAAGAGATTTAACCAAGGAAGAAATAATTTATCTCTTACAGGCGGAGGGCGCAGAAAAAGAGGCGCTCTATTCCGAAGCGGATGTGGTGCGGCGAGCGAATTTGCAGGATTTTATCTGCATTCACGGCATTATTGAATTTTCCAATTATTGCAAAAATGATTGCGCCTATTGCGGACTGCGCTGTCAAAACTCTGAAGTTAAACGCTACAGGATGACGCCGGAAGAAATTGTGAAAACGGCAGTGGAAGCGGCGAATGTTAAAGGTTATAAACTTTTAGTTCTGCAATCTGGAGAAGATCCATACTACACGGCAGAAATGTTTGCTGATATTATCCGGAAAATAAAATCAGAGTGCAAAGTTTTTGTTTTCATTAGCGTGGGAGAACGCGGGTTGGATTTTTACAAAAAATTGAAAGAGACGGGTGCGTCTGGAACGCTTTTTCGTTTTGAAACTAGCAATCCGGAATTATTTCAAAAAATTCATGCCAATGGAAAAAATTTGGAAAATCGGTTGGAACATTTGAAGTTTATGAAAGAACTGGGATATTTCATTGCTACCGGTTCTATTATTGGTTTGCCGGGACAAACTCTGGAAGATTTTGTGGATGATATTTTGCTCATGAAAAAATGGGCGAATATGATTTCTATGGGGCCGTTTGTTCCGTCCAAAAATACGCCGTTGGAAAAAGAAAAGCCGGGAGATCCTGAAATGAATTTCAAAATGATTTCTGTTTTGCGCTTATTGATGCCGAAAGTGCGCATTCCGGTCGTGACAGCATTGGAAACTCTAGCTGGAGAAGGAGGACGGAAAAAAGGACTTTTGGCCGGTGCCAATTCTTTGATGCTCAATCTTACTCCGGGAAAATATCGCGCCAATTATAAAATATATGACAACAAATTTTTTGATAAAGAAAGCATCTGGGAAAAATACGGACTTTTCAAAGCCGAGGAGAGTTATCAGATGATTGAAGAAAGGATGGGGGAGGAACTGAATAAAGTTATAAAGTCGAAAGTTTTAAAGTTATAAAGTTTACCCTGTGAAATTCCGCTCTGCGGACCACGCTTTGCGTGGTATTTCACAGGGAAAAGAAATTATGGATAAAATAAAAAAAGTTCTGGATGAGAAAAAAATATTTTCAATTCTCAAAAAAACTCAAAAGTCGAGCAAAAAAAGAGTAGCGGAAATATTGAAAAAATCTTTGAAGAAAAAAGGACTCACTTTGGAAGAAGTAGGAGCTTTGGTCAATGTTAAAGACGAAAAACTTTTGGAAGAAATTTTTGAGGCGGCTGGAAAAATAAAAAAAGAAATTTATGGGGAACGACTAGTATTATTTGCTCCGCTCTACATTTCCAGTTTTTGCGTCAACGATTGCGAATATTGTGGATTCCATGTCCGCAACAAGATGCCGAGAAAAAAATTAAATCTAGAAGAAATAAAAAAACAAGTGAAAATTTTGGAAGACATGGGACACAAAAGATTGCTTCTGGAATTCGGAGAACACGAAAAAGAAAACCCGATTGATTATGTAGTAGAAGTTATCAAAACAATTTATGCCACCAAATCGAAAAAAGGTTCCATCCGCCGAGTGAATGTGAATATCGCTTCCACGACGGTAGAAAATTACAAAAAATTAAAAAAGGCCGGTATTGGAACCTATCAATTGTTCCAAGAAACTTATCATCAAAAAACCTACAAAAAAATGCATAAAGGTCCAAAGGCAGATTATGAACGCCAACTTTTTGCTCATGACAAAGCGTTTGAAGCGGGGATTGATGATTTGGGAATCGGGGTTTTGTTCGGGCTGTATGATTGGAAATTCGAAGTGCTGGCCTTGCTTTCACATGCCAAATATATGGACAAAAAATTCGGAGTGGGTCCTCACACCATTTCGGTTCCGCGTTTTCAACCGGCGGATTCCGTGGATTTTAAGCCGCAGCATTATGTGAGCGAGGATGAACTTTTGAAAATAGTAGCAATTTTACGCCTTGCGGTGCCATATACCGGAATGATTATTTCTACTCGAGAAAGAGCTGAAATACGTGAAAAAGCCTTTATTACAGGCATTTCTCAAACTAGCTCAGGATCCAGAACGGCTCCGGGAGGATATGGCAAAGGGCATAATTTGGAACAATTTCATACTGCCGATCATCGCAGTGTTCCAGAATTTATCAGTGCGCTTTTGGAAAAAGAAATGTTGCCTAGTTTTTGCACAGCTTGTTATCGTTCCGGCAGGACAGGAGAAAAATTTATGGATTTAGCCAAGCCGGGCGCTATCCAGAATTTCTGCAGACCGAACGCCCTTCTGACTTTCAAAGAATATTTGGAAGATTATGCCGATAAAAAACAGAAAGTTTTGGGCAAAAAAATAATTCAAAAATATTTGAAACTTGTTCCCGACAAAAAAATTCAAAAACAAACTGAAATTAAACTGAAAAAAATTTCTCAAGGCAAGCGAGATCTTTATTTCTAACTATTCAACCACGCATCGTTTAAGTAGTTCCTAACCTAAATCTCCAAGCGTAAGCTCGTGGGATGTTTATTTATTATATTAAAAAGTAATTTTACCCCGCAGCTCTGCTTCGATTGGGTAGTTGTTTAATATTTTGGTAAATATTCCTTTTTATCGTATATACGATAAAAAGGAATATGTGTTATAATCAAACAAGTTAGTTGATGTGAATTAATTGGTAAACAAGATAATTTTGAATTAATAAATTTGTAAAGATAATCTATGCCTCAGAAAAGAAAGATACCTTTAAAGGAAAAAATTGAAAATTTTTTGCATTCAGAAACTATTCCGGCAACAGCCTCTAAACTATTGCTGGTATCTTTGGCATTGGGAGGTATAGCTGTTACTGGACCGGTACTACCAGTTATTTTCAAAATGATAGATGGTCTTCGGGATCATCAGGGAAATTCGCCGAAATATTCCAAAAAAAGAGTTGCAAATGCTCTAGCGACGCTTAAAAGAAAAAAACTGATTAGGATTGTAAAGAATAAAAATGGAAAATTTTTAGTAAAGTTAACCAATAAAGGCAAAAAAAGAATTGTCAAAATTTCTCTGGATTCAGTTTCAATCAAAAAACCAAAGAAATGGGATGGGAAGTGGAGGATAGTGTTTTTTGATATTCCGGTTGAATTCAACTCTGCCCGCGAAGCATTGCGGCATAAAATGAAAGAATTGGGATTCAAACAATTTCAAAAAAGTGTTTGGATAATTCCCTATGAATGTGAAGACGAAATTTTGTTCATAGCGGAATTTTTTGGCGTTGAGAAGTATGTTGAAATTATCGTAGCGGAAAAAATACTTCACGAAAAAGTTATCAAAAAAGCATTCAAAATATAAAGATAATTGATTGAATATTTTTTTAGTTCTTTATATGCATATTCCTTTTTATCGTATATGCGAGAGAATGGAATATAATAAGAATTATAATTTCAATAAAAAAATTTATTAAAAAACTCTTAGTATTCCTTTTCATCGTATATGCGATGAAAAGGAATATAGTAGAATTGAGATAATTAAAAAAATATTGAAAAATGTTGACAGATTGTTGAAAGTGTTATAGTGTATTTGATGCTTAATTTCGATAAATTAAGCTGTAATAAGCGATTTTGATGGCTCATTTAAAACTAAACAATTAAAGGAGGAAAGATGAAAAAAATATTGGTAAAATCACTAATTGCAATCTTGATTCTATTTTCGGCTGTCCTTAATGTTTGTGGTGATTTAGTATCAGCTAAAAATCGTGATTCTACAAACATACCTGCCCAGTCAGCAACTAGTCTTGCAGATTTACCAGAGGTTGGAGGGTCTTTCAATATTAGTGAGTCAAGAGATGAAAATGGTAATACAATCCTTAAGCTAACTCCTAGTTATGCTGGGGTTGCGGGCGATGGGTTCATAGTGCAATATTATGGGGATTATTTTATTGCTGAAGGCCAAGACATTGTTTTGCAAAATGACCAAAACTACAGACTTACTATCATACGCGTATTTTTGACTGATCGTGGATTTGTGTTTAGTAAGAATTACAAAAGTTACAACATTAATACTGATAAGCCAGAAATTTACACTAACACATTGCCATTTGCTAAGCCAAGCAGTCCTTATTTTGGTTGGTTGCTGCCTCCCATTATTACTGCAAATTTTAAAAACAATAGTGTGTCAGTAACTCCATATTTCAGTTATAATCCAATAATCGCATGTGATGAATTGGAGATTCTATTTGGAGGTGGATCTGCTCGAGCTCATTATGGTCGTCAGCCGATTTCCAGGTATGCCGCACCGTTGTATAGGGGCAATGAATTCAGGTTGCCAGCGGAAAATTATTATTCTGGCGTGTGGGCAACATCGAGAGTAATTGACTTAACCCATGGAAGGGTCTTGGTTTCACCCTTTAGTTATTTAGGCTTTATTCAATAGCCTTATCGAATTGTTTCTTAAGCCGTTTTACATGAAATTTGCGTAAAACGGCTTTTTATTTTTGTTAAAATCTAAAAAGTACTTAAAATTAGGCGTGGATATATAAGGGAAATTGGGTTTAATAGCAATTAATTGTTGGTATAAATATAAATTATATAATAAAATTCGATTAATTAGCTTGAACCTTTTTTAATCGAGAAAAATGTGTTAAAATAATATCAATGGAAAACCAAAACAAACCGAAAATTGCCATTGTGAGTTTGACATCCTGTGAAGGATGCCAGTTTGCGCTTTTGGATTTGGGTGAACGATTTTTGGATTTCGCCAATTCTGTGGAAATGATGGATTTTCGGCTTTTGGAAGACGAAGAAGATGCGGGAGGAAAATTGGATATCGGAATTGTTGAAGGCAATCCGATGACGGAAGATAACATAAAAACTTTGAATAATTTGCGAAAACGCAGCAAACTGTTGGTTGTTTTGGGAAATTGCGCGGCGATGGGTGGAATTCCGGAAATAAAAAATTATCAGGAAGGGATGAACACTATCAAGCATGTCTACAAGCATATTCAAGGCATTCAAAATCCGGAAATCAAAGAAGTGGACAATTTTGTGAAGGTGGATTTTACTTTTCCGGGATGCCCTATTAATGCGGAAGAATTTTTGTTGTATATGCCGGAATTGCTAGCTGGAAGAATTCCAACAATTCCTGATAATCCAGTTTGTGTCGAATGCAAGAAAAAAGGCAATCGTTGTTTATTACTCGACAAAAAACCGTGTTTTGGTCCAATGATTTTGGGCGGATGCGATGCGGTTTGTCCGTCGTCTCGGATGGTTTGCCAAGGTTGCCGAGGATTGCGTCCCAAAGGCAATGCAAGAGCCATGAGAGCCAGTTTAAAAAATATGATGACAGACCATGAGTTTGAAAATGCGGCAGAAATTTATGGCCTTAGAGATGATATTGAAGCCTCAATTCATGATTCGCTGTCAAAAATTTTACCGAAGAAAATTGATTCATAAAAATTGTGAAAAGTTTTTTTATAAAATTATCCAGAATATTGTTTCTCATCCTGATTTTGGTGGCATCTTTAGTTTTATTTTTACAGAAATCGGGAAAGATTGATCTGAATCCCAAACAAAAAAATCTCACAGAGGTATTGGGTAACCCTAAGGAATTAATCCAAGAAGTCAAAAATAATAGCGAAAGCCTCATTACTGGGAATGTCTGCAATAGGCCGTTTATTTACGCAATCGGGAATGTTGATCCAAAATTCGGAATCAGCCGAGAAGATTTTTTGAAAACCGTTGAAGATTCGGAAAAAATTTGGGAAGACAGGATGGGAATAAATATTTTTGCATATGATCCTGAAAGTCCGTTTAAGATAAATTTGGTTTATGATGAAAGGCAGCAACTTTCGGATGAAGCGGAAAAAATGAGCCAGGATTTATCCGGGTTGAAACAAAATATCAACACATTGGATAAAAAATACAGTTTGCTAAAAATTGAGTATGAAAAAAAATTGAAAAGTTATAAAGCGGCCGTAGCGGAATACAAGAAGGATGTTAAAAGTTATGAAAAAAAAGTAGAGCAATGGAATTCTTCGGGAGGCGGAACTCAAAACGAATATGAAGAGTTGCAGAAAAAGCAGAATAGTTTGGAAAAACAAATCAAAAATCTGGATTCCCAAAGAAAAGATTTGAATAAAATGGTGGACGAAATAAATGCTTTGTCCAGCAAGGAAAACAAAACAGTGAACAATTACAATCAGAATGTTGAAACTTATACCAATAAATTTGGGAGCTCAAAAGAATTTGAAAAAGGATTATATGTCGGAGTGGAAATAAATATTTATCAATTCAATGAAATTTCGGATCTGCGTCTCACATTATCCCACGAATTGGGGCATGCGCGAGGAATCGAACACGTGGAAAATCCAAAGTCGCTGATGTATTATCTGATGGCGGAGCAAGATATAAACAATCCAAAACTAACGGACGAAGATATCACGGCGATGAAAACCGCGTGTGGATTAAAATAAAATTTTATGAATATAAAAATAAATCACATAGCAAAAATGGAAGGACATGCCGGATTCGCGGCTGATATTATTAAAGGCGATGTAAAATCGGCCAAGTTGGAAATTCAGGAAGGAATTCGTCTTATTGAAGGCGTTTTGATCGGCCGGCATTATGCCGATGTGCCGATAATCGCGCAAAGAATCTGCGGAATTTGTCCGATGGTTCACAACCTCACTTCTATTAAAGCCGTGGAAAATGCGATGAAAGTGGAAGTGTCTCCTGAAACGGAAATGCTTCGGAAACTTTTGGAATGGGCGCAAATCATCCATTCGCACGCGCTGCATATTTTCTTTTTGTCGCTCGCGGATTTTTTGGATATAGAAAATGATTTGAAATTAGTTGAAGATTATCCGGCGGAAACAAAAAAAGTGGTGAAAATACGTGAATTTGGTATGGAAATCGTGAAAATTATCGGCGGAAGAGTGGTGCATCCTCTCACTAATGAGGTTGGAGGATTCAAAAAAGTCCCAACTTTAGAAGAAATACAAAAATTAATTGCGAAAGGAGAAGAAATTTTGCCGATTGCTTTGGAAGTAGCGGAATTTATGAAGAATATTAGGCTTCCGGAATTTTCACGCGTTTCGGAATATGTATGTTTGGACAAAAAAGGGGAATATGCGATTTATGACGGTGATGTCATATCCAACAAAGGACTTCGCATTCCGGTAGAAAAATTTGAGAAAAATTTTCACGAACTTCAGCGTCCTCTGGAAATTATCAAAAGAGTGGAATCAGACAGAAAAACCAGCTATATGGTTGGAGCGATTGCCAGAGTCAATATTCATGAAGATAGGTTGTTTCCGCAAGCGGCCAAATATTTGAGGCAACTAAATTATAAATTGCCGGATTACAATTCTTTTCATAATGTGCTATATCAAATGGTGGAAATCATTCAAGGCATTGAAGAATCTGATCGTATTCTCAGGGCTTTGGCGCATAGCGATTTGAATAACGCGCTAACAAAACCATATAAAGTCCAAGAAGGAACAGGCGTGGCAGCTGTGGAAGCGCCCAGGGGCACGTTGTATTATCATATCGATATCGACGAAAAAGGTTATGTGAAAAATGTGAATATTATTACTCCAACAGCGCAATTTTTGTCGCATCTGGAAGATGATATCGCGGTTTATCTTCCGCAAGTCAAAGATCTTCCGGAACATGAGAGAGAAAAAAAATTAAGGGCATTTATACGGGCATACGATCCATGCATTTCCTGCGCTGTACACTAATGAGTTATAAAGTGAAAAGTTGAAAGTTATAAAGAAATTTAATTTTTAACTTGATAAACTTTATAACATTATAACTTTATAACTTATCAACATGCACGATTTCCTATTAGCAAAAGAGATTATTGATAAAACTCTGGCTATAATAAAAGATAAAAATCTAAAAAATATAGAAAGTGTTGATATTGAAATCGGAAACATTTCAATGGCGCATGATGGTTTTGACGAGCATCCCGAAGAAATTAATCTGGAAAATTTGGAGTTCGGTTTGAAAAATATCGCCAAAAATACGATTCTTAAAGGCGCAAAATTTAATATAAAGAAGACAGCAGGGGATAGTTGGAAAATAACGGATATTGAGGTAAAATAAGAGTAATAATTTTATAATTTTATAATTTTTAATTTTGTAAATAAATCTTAATTTTTAATGTTTAAAAAATTTAAGCATTAGAAATTATTTAAAAATTACAAAATTTAAAAATTTAAAAATTCATGACCAAGATTGCTATCAACGGATTTGGCCGTATCGGCCGACCATCGCTCAAAATCGCTTTTGAAAAAGAGGACATTGAAGTTGTGGCCATTAATGATTTGGCGGATATTAAAACTATGGCGCATCTTTTAAAACATGATTCATCTTATGGAACATATCAGAAAGAAGTGATTGCGGACGAAAAAGCGGGGGAATTGATTATTGATGGAACCAGAATAAAATATTTTTCCGAAATGGATCCGGAAAAACTGCCTTGGGGAGAATTGGGAGTGGATATTGTTCTGGAATGCACGGGAGTTTTTGATACTCAAGAAAAAGCGCAGAAGCATATACAGGCCGGAGCCAAAAAAGTAATTCTTTCCGCGCCTGCCAAAGATGACACGCCAGTATTTCTTCTGGGCGTGAATGCCAACGAATATAAAGGCGAAACCATTATTTCCAACGGATCTTGCACCACCAATTGTCTGGCGCCAATGATTAAAGTTTTGGACGACAATTTCGGAGTGGAAAAAGGATTTATGACGACTACGCATTCCTATACCAATGATCAAAGATTGCAAGATTTGCCGCACAAAGATTTGCGCAGAGCCCGAGCGGCAGCGCTGAATATTATTCCCACTTCCACCGGCGCGGCGAAAACTGTGGCTAAAGGAATCAAACATTTGGCAGGAAAATTAGACGGCATATCTTTGCGTGTTCCGACACCCGTTGTTTCCATCACTGATTTTGTCTGCATTCTCAAAAAAGAAGCCAGTGTGGAAGAAATTAATAATGCTTTTAAAGATGCTTCTCAAAACGGTTTGAAAAATATTCTAGACGCTACTGAAGAACAATTAGTATCTATGGATTTCAAAGGCAACGCGCATTCGGCGATTGTCGATCTTCCTTTAACTATGGCAAATGGAACTTTAGCCAAAGTTGTCGGATGGTATGACAATGAGTGGGGATATTCCAATCGTTTTGTGGAAATGGCGGAATTTATTAGCAAATAATTTATTAGATGCAACAAATATAAAATTTTTAATTTTATAATTTTTAATTTTGTAAATAAATATTAATTTTTTAATGTTTAAAAATTTAGGCATTAGAAATTATTTTCCGCCAAAGGCGGATCAGCCGTAGGCTGAAAAAATTACAAAAATTTAAAAATTAAAAATTGCCTATAATAAGCCAAAATATGCGGTTTTAGCGGGATTGCTCTTGACCCCGCACTAATTTTGCACTGGCTTTCAGCCGATTTAGCACCGAAGGTGCTGGTGCAAAATTAGTGCGGGGTTGACAAAGTCATGGCAATTTGCTACACTCTTAACATTGTTAGTTCTTATAAATGTATATTTTCAAAAGATCTTTTTGGAAGGAGGTGGTGCATACTGGATGAATAGAATGAATATTTAATTTTTTTTCAGGTCATTGGTTGATTATCGTTTAAATTAAACCCTAACATAGGAGGTGCTAATGCACTACAGCGGTTTTGTTTGATGATTTCATAAGACAGTAGCCGATATTTATTTTTTTACTAGATAGATTATTGATTGGAAGATTATTTTTGGCCACAGAATCTTACAGATGAGGACAGAGAAAAAAAGAGTTATTTTGTCCAATAAATAACCTATTACTATATAGGTTGGTGACAAAAAACTAAAATTTCCTCTGGAAATAAATTAAATCATCTGTAAAGATTAAATCATCAACTTTGATCTTTGAAAATTGAAATAGAAAAATATATAACCTCACCATTATACAATCTTTGTCAATTGCTGAACGGGGTAGGGAATAAGCAATTGACTCACTGGAACAAACCTTCAAGTTAAAGCTCCAATGAAGTTTTCCAGGAAATGTCCAAAAATTTGGTGAGATCTGTCCCTGACTACAAGGCATATAATCACTGGCGCGTGTAACGAGAAGATCGTTATCGATAACCAGGTTAGATTATATGCCTTTTTACTTTTTTATTTGGGAAAATTAAGGAAATATGATAAAATAAATCGGTACAGTAGACAAAATTAGCACATGTTTCTCAAAAAAGTAGAAATTTTAGGATTTAAATCTTTTGCAAATAAAACCACGTTGGAATTTCTTCCCACGTGCCATTTTAATAATGGCAAAGAAGATGAAAAGAAGTCGTGCGGCATCACAGCCGTTGTCGGACCGAATGGTTCCGGGAAATCTAATGTGGCTGATGCTATTCGTTGGGTAATGGGAGAGCAATCTATGAAAAATCTCCGAAGCAAAAAATCGGAAGATATTATTTTTGCCGGTTCAGGAAAAAAAGCGCGTTTGGGATCTGCCTGGGTGACACTTCATCTAGATAACAAGGACAAAAAAATCCCGTTAGAATTTTCGGAAGTGACAATTACTCGAAAAATTTTCCGCAGCGGCGAATCGGAATATTTAATAAATGATAGCAAGGTCAGGCTTTTGGATATCGTAGATCTTTTGGCTAAAGCCGGTATTGGCCGAGAAAGTTATTGTGTTATCAATCAAGGAATGTCGGACGAAGTTTTGAATGCCACGCCCACGGAAAGGAAAATGGTTTTGGAAGATGCAGCCGGAGTGAAGCAATATCAAATTCAAAAAGAACGCTCCATCAGAAAGATGGATTCCACTCGGGAAAATTTGGACAGAGCGGGGGATTTGATCAAGGAAATTGAACCGCACTTGAAAATGCTCAAGCGGCAAGCCGAAAAAGCCCAGAAGAGCAAAGAGGTTTTTGAAGCTTTGAAAGAAAAACAAATAAAATTATTTTCCTATCTCTGGCATACTTTTCAGAAAGAAAAAGAAAATTTTTCTCAAGAAAAAAATGATGTCGGAGCGAAAATGATGAATGTCCAACGGGATGTGGACAAAATCACCGATGAACTGAACAAAGAATCGAAACATTCGCAAAATTCGGAAAAACAAGATGAACTGGAAAAAAATAGAGGAGAATTGAGGAATAAGCTCAATGAATTGGAAAAAGAATCCATCATAATTGAAGGCAGGAAGGAAATTGAAAAGGAAAAAATGGCGAGTCAGGAAATAATCCAGAGCATTCCAGTGGATTTGAAATATGTCAAAGAAAAGTTGCAAAAAATCCAAGAGGATCAAGAAACTCTAATTGCTCGCTTGCAAAAAGTAGAAAATTTAGAAGAATTGCAAGCGATTAAAGAATTTGCTCAAAACATCAAACAAAGATTATTTGAACTCTATGAAGATGCCGGAAAAGGCAAGGTGGAAATAAAGGAAATCAAGAATGAAGTCAGTGGAGAGGCTATTGAAAAGTTTGAAAAAAGAAGCCATGAAATAGAAGCTGAAATTCAAAAGATTAAGGCGGAGATTGAAAAAATAAGCCAAAATATTTTGGCAGAAATTGCAGAAGAGAGGAAAATGAGGCAAAGATTTTTTGAGCTTGAACGCGAAATGCATGTAAAACAGAATGAATTGAATAAATTCCGCGACTTATTCAATGATGCCAAAATAAAATTAGCCAAAGTGGAAGTGAGGGAAGAAGATTTAATTAATGAAATCAAAAACGAATTGAAAATGGATGCGAAAGATTTGAAATTTGATGGACAAGAAGAAGTGAATCGGGAAGAATTGGAAAGAGAGATTTATAAACTGAAATTGCAGGTAGAGCAAATTGGTGGAATTGATCCTTTGGTGGTGGAGGAATATGAAGAAACGCGGAAGCGCTATGAATTTTTGACCAAAGAATCGGAGGATTTGGAAAAAGCCATTCTGTCTCTCAAAGAAGTGATCAAAGAAATGGATGGAAAAATCGGAGAAGTATTTGAAAAAGCTTTTGACGAAATAGATAAAGAATTTACCAAATATTTTCGCATTATTTTTGGAGGTGGAAACGCATCACTAAAAAAAATCCAAAATCCAAAATCCAAAATCCAAATTAAAAACGTGGATAGTAATGACGAAAGTATGGAGGCGGACACTGAGGATGAACGTGAAGAAAATGAGAAAGAAAGCGAGCAGAACGAAGTCGGTATTGATATTTCAGCGTGTCCTCCAGGCAAGAAAATCAGTCATCTTTCCATGCTGTCCGGAGGAGAAAGATCGCTTACATCCTTGGCATTATTGTTTGCCATTATTGCCTATAATCCGCCGCCATTTGCGATTCTAGACGAAGTGGAAGCAGCCTTGGATGAAGCTAATTCCCGGCGTTTCAGCCGTATTTTACAGGAACTTTCCTCTCAGACTCAATTTATTGCTATTACTCATAATCGAGAAACTATGCGTCAAGCTTCATTATTATATGGCGTAACGATGGGCGAAGATGGAATTTCAAAATTATTATCCATCAAACTGGATCAAGTCGGACAAGGAGGAAAAATTGTGAAATAGTTGACACATTATTAAGAATACATTATTATAGGGGAACGTTATAAAATAAGTAATAAAGAAGTAATTTACAGAGATTTATGCTAGCAATCAGATTTAATCGAGTAGGAAAAAAGAATCAGGCTCAATTTAGAATTGTTCTTCAAGAGCACACAGTCGCTCCGGGAGGCAGACACGTGGAAATATTGGGCAGTTATGACCCGCATCACAAGAAGGCGGTTTTGAAGGAGGAGCGGATAAAATATTGGCTAAGCAAAGGCGCTCAAGCATCTGACACAGTGTTCAATTTTTTTCTTTCCAAAGGACTTGTAACTGGAGCAAAAAGAAAGATAAAAATTCCCAAGAAAGCCGAAGAAGTAAAACCGGAAGAGCCAAAAGTAGAAGAAATAAAAATTGAAACCAAGGAAGAAATAAAAGCGGAAATTCCAAAAGAACCTGCCCGCATTGCTACGCCCGCTCGCAGCGATGCAGCGTCTTCGGGCGAGCAAAGCGTTGCAGGCGGGGAAGTAAAGGCGGAAGTTGTTCCGGAAGTGAAATCAGAATAAAGCGTTTGACAAGATAAGGTTTATATAATACAATAGTTTATAAGTTAATAAGTTCCGCAGACCGCAGGCAGTATCCGAAAAGCGCCTACAAAAGCGCACATACGAATACCCAAGTCCTGCCGAGGAAATAAAATCTCTAGCAATAGAGAAAATTATTCAGTCTGCCGGAGAAGGCAGATTTTTGTTATTCTCTACTAATTACGAATTAAATACGAATATACGAATATCCAATAAAATCAGTTCGTAATTTCGTATAGATTCGTACTTCGTAGAAAAATATTATGCTAAATAAGGACCAAAAAAAGCAAATAGTGAAAGACTTGGTGGATAAATTCAAAACGGCCAAAGCAGTGGTTTTTGTCGATTTCAAAGGCTTGGAAATGAAAAAGATGACTGAGCTCAAGAAAGAATTGAAAAAGGCGGGAATTGATTTCAAAGTAACCAGAAAAACTTTGATGAATATCGCGCTGAAAAATGCGGGATTGGAAGCGGATGCGAAAAAAATGGAAGGTCAAATTGCGATTTCTATTTCTCACGAAGACGAAGTAGCGCCAGCTAAAATTATCAGCGTGTTTGCAAAAAAGAATGAAAATCTGAAGATAACAGGAGGAATTTTAGGAATAAAAGTGATGAGTATTGAAGAAGTTAAAGCTTTGGCAAAACTTCCTTCCAAGGAAGAAATGCTGGCCAAGCTGGTCGGAACTATCAATGCTCCAGTATCTGGATTTGTCAATGTTTTGGCGGGAAATATCCGAGGGTTGGTTCAAGTTTTAAAGGGCATTAGTGAAAAAACAGTTTAATCAATAATTTAATATATAATTACCCACGAATATACAAATCAACCACAAATATACGAATATAATTTTTAAAAATTTGTAGATTTGTAAAAGATTTGTAGATTAGTAGGAAAAAAATATGAGCGATGACAAAAAAATAGTTGAAGTACCGGAAAAATTCCAAAAAATCGTTTCAGAAATTGAAAAGATGAGTGTTTTGGATCTTTCTGAATTGGTAAAGGTTTTGGAAGAAAAATTCGGTGTTAGCGCAGCCGCTCCAATGATGATGGGAGCCATGCCGGCAGCCGGTGGAGCAGGAGAAGCAGCTGAAGAAAAAACCGACTTTGATGTCGAATTGACTGCAGCTGGCGGACAAAAGATCAATGTGATCAAGGCTGTTCGGGAAATCACCGGATTGGGATTGAAAGAATCCAAGGACTTAGTTGATGCCGCTCCAAAAGTAGTGAAAGAAAAAGTAGCCAAAGCTCAAGCGGAAGAAATGAAGAAAAAATTGGAAGATGCTGGCGCTACTGTAGTTTTGAAATAAAACTCACAAAATATTTAAAAAAAAGAAGCTCTTTACGAGCTTCTTTTTTGTGCTATGATTGTTTTGAGGCAATTAGTTTATTAGTTCTTACACAATTTATCCCGCACTTTCCAGAAAACCTTGTAGTTTGGCATAAGAATAAATATTTCAAAAAAGTTCTTTCTAACTAGGTTCAAGGATCTGCAGAAAGTGCGGGATTTATCAAGGGAGGGTAAAGCGTGAAAAAAATAATTATTTTCCTTGCATCATTATCTTTTTGTTTTTTTATTTCAGGCTATTATTCCAATGCATTGGCGGAGGAAGAAACCAGTCATTTGTCTCAAAAAGCTGAGAATTTGAGAGAAAAATATCTAAGCTTGAATGAATCATCTATTTCCTTGGAAAAAGAGATTATTGAAATGATTTCGATAGGGGAAATTTCTAGTATAATAAAGAAAGATCAAAAATTAAGAGATGATATGCGCCAGCTAAGAAAAATATTTATGGATGATCAAAATGATTTTCCACGATTCAAGGCTGATCTGATGGATAGAAATTATCAAATAATGTCTGATAATTCTCTTGCTCAAGAAATAAATTATCTTGAAAAAGCGATAAAAACGCAAAAAGATTTTTTTATCTCAATCGGCACTGTCAAAAATATGTTGGAAAATATTATGATCAAAGTTCTTTATAAGAAAAACGCAAAATCAAAAAGGCTGCAACCCAACGCAGCCTTTTTTTAATTATTCAACAATTATTTTTCCCGACATGGATGGGTGGATAGCGCACGAATAATCAAAACTTCCTGCATCATTGAAAGTAAAGGAAAAAGTTTGCCCTTTGCTTAATGAACTGGAATTGAAAGTGGCGGATTTAATCTGGTGCGGAACCGAATCATTATTAGTCCAAGTGACGACTGCGCCTTTTTTGACGGTCAACGTGGCTGGACTGAAAGCAAAGTTTTGAATGTTTATGGCATTAGATTGCGTTTGTGCTGTTGCTGATGTTTGGGCTGGAGTATTGGCTAGAGAAGTTTTAGCAGGCGTTCCATAGGAACTGCAACCAGAAAGGATAATTATGCCGGCAAGTGTCAAAGTTAAAAGTGCGATTTTTTTCTTCATCCCAGTAGTAGTCCGCCCATATAAATTATTATTTATAAAAGCGACCTAGATTAAATTGATTATTAAACCCAATAAAGATCTCTGCATATTTGGCGGATCACTACTGGGCATTTGTTTTTTACCCCGTTAAATTCTCGCACAGCGGGACTGCCTTCGGCAGATTTAACTGGGTGAATTTAATAATTATGCTTTATAATACACTCATAATTTGATTATATTCCTTATAGAAAATATTCAAAATCTATTTTTAAAAATAAAAAACCGTCTCAGCAATAGTGATAACTACTGAGACGGTTTAAGTCTTTGCTAGGCCAGCATCAAGTCCTTTGGGTAGATGCTTCCGGAAAATCTTCCAGTAACATAATCTACTAATACCGGCGTATCTTTAGAGATTTTTTCGAATAATTCTTTTTCTATCTCTAGGTCTACTTCGACCGGCTGTCCTTTATTTTGCATTTCAACCGTGACCATCCATTCATCGGAATGATAAACGGGTTGCATGCGGCTAGTTTTTAATGCTGCATCATATACGGATATGTATGTAATATGCGCAGGTGTAAACTCTTTTTCTCTTACCTCCCCCATACTTTTTTGGATTGGTAAAAAGCAAGAATCAATAAGACAGAATATTTCTGAGAGAACTAGCCAAATAACGATGAGAATAGCCCCAGATAAGATAACCCCCAATACACTTCCAATAGGCCAATCTAACAGCATCTTAGAGATCATTTCTATGATGCTTTTTGTTAAGGAAACAATGAATTCCATAATTTTACCCTCCTATTATGGTTAAATATTCTTAACTTTGGATTATAGCATAATAAAATTAAAATGTCAAGTGCTTTAAAAAGTATATTTATTATATCAAAAACAAGGCCGAAATAAGCCTTGTTTTTCACTATATAATTAGTTCGCAAATTTTGAATTTATTCCACAAATGTCAGAGCTTTGCCTTTCTTATTTCCTCGACCGGTGCGGCCGATGCGATGCACATAGTCGTCATAAGTTTCTGGCAAGTCATAGTTGATAACATGAGTGATGTCGGAAATATCCAATCCACGAGCGGCCACATCGGTGGCGACCAAAATTTGCACGCGAGACTCTTTGAAAAGTCCCAAAGCGCGCTGCCTTTTGGAATGATTTTTGTTGCCATGAATTGATTCGGTTTTGAAACCTCTTTTCGCCAAAACTTGGGAAAGTTTTTCCACTCCATGCTTGGTGCGTCCAAAAATCAGCACTTTACTCAATTCTTTTTGGTTCAGCAAATCATGAAGCACATCTATTTTGTCTTTGCCTCTTTCGACGCGCACGATATCTTGTTCCACATTTTTGGCAGTGTCTTGAGTTTTGACAGAAATTTTGATTGGATCTTTTAAAAATTCTTTAATAATTTTATCCACGTCCGCGGAAGTGGTCGCCGAAAAGAAAAGAGTTTGTCTTTCCTTCGGCATGCCGTTCATCACGAAACGCATATCATTCACGAATCCCATATCCAACATTCTGTCGGCTTCATCCAAAACTACATTATTTATTCTCGCTAGGGCAATCATTCTGCGGTCGATCAAATCTTTCAAGCGTCCCGGCGTGCCGATAATAAAATTATGCTGATTGCGCAGTCCGTGGATTTGCGCTCCAATGCCCATGCCTCCCACGCAGCACACCGAAAAGATACGCATACCTTTGGCGAATTTTTTCAGTTCTTGATCAATTTGAATCGCCAATTCACGGGTTGGCACAATAATCAAAACTTTTTCTTTTGGATTAAGAATAACTTTGTTGAGCAGGGGAAGGAGAAAAGCTGCAGTTTTTCCAGTGCCGGTATTAGCAATGCCCACCAAATCAGAACCTTTTAAAATGTGATTGATAGTTTTGTCCTGGATCGGAGTCGGTTCAGTATAGCCATGAGCAATCACGGTTTGCTTCAATCTTTGGTCAATAGCAAAATCCTGGAATGAATGTTCTGGTTTGAAATTTTCTGCTTCTTCGGTGATAACAGCTTTGTTGATAAAACGAGAAAAATGAATTCCCGCTCCCGGATTTTTTCGGGGAGCAAAGCGAGATCCGCCTCGGCGGAATCCTGAAGGCGCGCCAAAGGGCTTGCCAGCCGGTCTGGCAAAAGGTTTCCCAGAGGGTCTTCCGAAAGGTCTGCTGGATGATTTGCTGAAAGATCTTTGAGGACCTCTCCTGTTTGAGTGTCTTGTTTCCATATGATTATCTAAAACATAACAACGCCATTAAAATTAAAATGGTTGGCGAATAGTCCCGAAAGTTTTAGATAAGGCCATATGGCCTTGAAGATTATAGAAAAATATTTCTAAATGATAAACCCCGACACCAAAGACGAGTTGTCAGGGTATAAGAGTCAATATACTTCACACCAGACCAATAATCATGAAAGATTTTGGGTGGGGGTAAAACTAATGAGATTAAGTTACGTCTGTATAGTATATAAAAGAATTATTGTTTTGTCAACCCCGCACTAACTTTTTGACTTTCATTTTGCAAAAGTAAAATAAATGGACTAAAAAAATCGAAAAATTAGTGCGGGGTCAAGGGTAAAAATTTGCCAACTTGAATTATCATTTCATCAACGGCCGTGGAATTATGATAAAAAACAAAAATAATTTTGTAATATATTTTATCATGCGTAATTTATTCATCCTTAATAATTCCAATCTTTTTCAATCGCGAATTTATCGCTCCTTCTTTTCTCTCGAATATTTTCGCCAACTGCTGAATAGAGCCACCGTTATTAAAAAGTTTTTTGAGAAGATTATCTTCTGAAGTTGTCCATGGCATATAGGCTTTGGCAAATTTTTTCCGAATTTCATCCACGCAATAAATTTCTTGGATTTTCCGTGGTTTTTGTTCCGGCTGTCTGTGATTCTCTCTGCTTGCAACTTTAAAGTCCGGATTTTGAGTAGGATTTTTTTCTCCCGTAAACATCTTTTGATTTCTATTTTTATCCGAGTCGCTCATTTTGCCGATTTCTTGCGAGACATTTTCAGAAAGTTTAATAAATTCTCGATCTTTTTCATATGCATCCGTATGAACTTGAAACGCCATCTCGTTTATTCCAAGAACGCTCAATCCTGAAAGTGTTCGGACGCGCGACAACGCCACATATCCCATGCCGAATTCAAAAGATTTATCCAAGTCAATTTCTGCAGCGTCCAAACTCATGCCTTGGCTTTTGTGCACGGTAATCGCCCACGCGAGGCGCAAAGGAATTTGTTTGATGCTGGCAATGATTTCATCGTCTTCTTCCATGGCCCAGGTGGAAGGTTCTGCAGTTATAATTTTACCGTGAGTCGTTCTGATAATCGGCATCCTTGTTTCTTTTTCAAAACCAATCACTTGTCCCATAGTGCCATTTACATAACCTTTCTCGAAATTATTTTTCACAAATATCACTTGCGCGCCTTTTTTTAGCACGAGGCATTCAGGAGCCAAGCAGCTTTTTTTCAAAAAATCCACCAAATTTATTTTTCCAAATGTTCGCATATTGTAGGCAAACGCTTTTGCAGAAATTTTTTTCAGTTCTCGCTCGTTTATATAATTCACATCGACATTATGCGTAAATAATTTGGCAGGCCGAATATTTTTCGGAAACACTCTATTTCGGCAAGTGGCCACTATTTCTTTGGTTTTATCGCTAACTGAATTTTGGCGGATATCATTAAGCACTTGCGTAAGCGCGTTGTCTTTTTGGCGATGCTGTTCGTCAAGATAGCAAACCTTGATATCCATTTCATTCCAAATGTTCGAAGAATATGCGAAGGTTGTTGTCGTTTGGTTTTCTTGTTGAACTGGTGGCAACTGGAAAAAATCACCGCAAAAAATCGTTTGAATTCCACCAAATGGAAGCTGGCTTTCCCGCACATGCTTGCATATTTCGTTCACTGCATCCAATTGACTGGCGTGAAGCATGGATATTTCATCAATAATGAGAGTTTTTGTTTTGAGAATACGGCTTTTGAGCTGTCTTTTGCGGGAAATTCTTTTCAAACTTTTTTCATCCAGCGCGTTTCTAATTCCCAACCCTGACCATGAATGAATTGTTTTGCCGTTCAAATGGGTGGCGGCAATGCCGGTAGAGGCTGTCACGGCCACAGCAATGCTTTTGCTTTTCAGATATTCAATATAGCGGTTCAAAACATAAGTTTTTCCGCTTCCTGCCGGGCCTGTGAGAAAAATATTATATCCCATTTTAAGAATTTCCAGAGCTGTTTTTTGGTTCATAAAAAAGTTTTATTTTCGCGCCAATATATTCCAAAAATTATATGCGGAGATTCATTAATGTGCTGGTGCGGAGTTTATTTTTCAATTTTACCCGTTTTTTTGAGATTTGGGAAATTATCATCTTGGCAACGGCCGTAGAATTATGATAAAATATTGATATGTATAAATTTGGAGCAGTGCAAAAGAAAATATTGCTTATTTTTCTGGGCGGAATAGCGCTGGGGCTTTCTTCAAATCCGCGGCAATATTTTTCAACTTTCCGAAAAATCAGAAAAGATTGGGGGAAAATAAATCAATACAATTTTGCTCGTTCTATTCAAAGGCTTTCCAGAGAAAAATTAATTGAAGAAAAAATATTGCCTAACGGTTCTTTCAATCTGATTCTTACTGAAAAAGGAAAATTGGAAGCCAGGAAATTAAGCCTTTTGGGCAGTTCTATCAAATTCAAAAAACCGAAGCACTGGGATGGGAAATGGCGAATTGTTATATTTGATATTCCGGAAAAGGATCGGCTATTTCGAGATATTCTGCGGGAGCATCTGCGTGCCCTCCAGTTTTTCAAACTTCAGCAGAGTGTTTTTATTTCTCCGTATCCGTTTGAAAAGACAGTCTTGGAAATAATCTCGTTATATTCCGCCGAGCCGTATGTGCGGGTAATTATGGCGGTAAAAATTGACAATGAGACTAAACTAAAAAAACACTTTTTCAAACCCGCCTAGATTCTCAAATTATCTTTTCAACCACGGCCGTGGAATTATGATAAATTTTTTAACCGTGGATAACACTGATCATTGTTTATTTTTGCGCAAAGATGTATTATAGAATGAACGAAACTCTGCCTCGCATAAAATTAAAATTCGGCCCACCCGCATTATTATGTGAGCCACGCAAAGCGTTGCGGGCGGGGGTAAATTGCTTAAACTATGGAAAAATCATCTAAAAAATTAAAATTTGTCGCAAACTTTGAGATGGAAAGCTGGTTTATTAAAAATAAATACAGTGATACGGCTAAGCTTATCGGTAAAAAAGAGTTTATTGATTTGGCAAGCAAAAATGTTAATGGTTGTCATTGTAAAAATAAAAAAGATTTTACTGTTTATTTAAATAAATATATTATAAAAAATAAAAAGGACATTATTTTTGAAATTAAACAAAAGAAAAAAATTATCGAAAAACGCTGGCATAAATTTGAAAAAAAGTTTTTTTATAGTCTAGAACAGATCACGGGTGTTAATTGGAAATATAAAAATTATAAATGCTACCTTTGTTCTACTTGTTTTTTTGGGGGGGACTACGACATTCAAAAGCCAAATATCTATATAAATCCTCTTTCTAAACACGGAGATCCATCGTATGTTATTTTTCACGAACTCAGTCATCTTTTGTTTTGGAATTATGTTTTTTTAAAATATTCAAAATCGTTTGTCAAAGAAAATTATTATTTTCTTTGGAAACTTTCAGAAATAATGGTAAATTTTCCATTATTGAAGTTGGATCTTAAATTTTATTTTCCACTAACAATACCGGAAAAATTAAGAAAATTCGGAAAACCGATAGTTGAAAAGTTTTCCATAATGAATTTTACCGATATTATCGATAGCGAAATAAAAAATCGAGAAGAGCTTTAGCTCTTCTCGATTCCACTTTTATTGTTACGCCACCGTTCGTGTTCCATGGCAGTAACAATTGTCAAAATTTTGCAACGCGGTATTTTTTCCTGGATTGCCATGACAATAACAATTACCAGAACTTTGTAATGAAGAGATTCCCGCTGGTTGTAACGCGGCATCAAACATTACAATATTTTTTGGTGACTTATTCAGGGTATCCGTTGCCTCTGTAATACATCTAATCATTTGGTTCACCTCCTTTCTATGTTGATGAGTCCTCAAATTTATTCTGAATAAACCAAGAAACCTTTGCTAAAAAGCTCTTTAAAAAATTCTCTACTAAATTCATAATCCAGATTAAATCGTACGGCTACATTTTTAGGAATAAAGTATTTAAGTTCGCTTAAACATTTTATTACTTTTAATCCTTTTTCGTTTGTAATTATGAAACGCATTGAATCTGCTATCACAAGAAAGATGCTTTCTTTTTCTTGTCTAAAACGAATATTTGGTACAAGAGACATTTTTGAAGTCATTGAAACATTTGGTAATTTTTCTTCAAAAAACACAGCTTGTTCTTCTTTGATTATGTTTTTGGATAAATAATCCGGCTCGCAATAATTTCCTTTCTTTACCTTGGAATTAACTCGACATCCGCCACTACAATTTTCACTGACGAAGCAAGACACACATTCTTTTGGCAAGAAGGAATTGTTTCTCCACATTCCCATATTGTTCCAAATTAAACGAAAATCTTCTTTTAAAACATTGCCATGCGACTGATGGTCGAAAGAACATGCTCTCATATCTCCTTCAGAACCGATGGTAATCGTGGTATTACCGGCCGTGCACATTCTTTTGGAAAATGTTTTTATTATTTCACTACTGTTGGTTCCCGCATAGTCGATAAAAAAACATTTTGGCAATGCTTCAAGAACGTCAATATTCATGCCAAAATCTTGGCGAAGCGATACCAGTTGATTCAGTACCTCAAATATCTCTTCGTGACTTAGCTCAAGATTTTTATGTTTATTAGCTGATGGACAAACTGGAGTAGCGCTAAAATTTTTTAGGCCAAATTCATCGTGCAGCCATTTACCAGTACGATAAATGTCGCGATAGTTCAGCTTCAATGCCACCATGTTTACGGCAAGATTAACCCCATTTTTTGTTAACAGGCTAATCCCATTTGTTGTTTGTTGGAATGCAGATTTCGAAGATGCAATCCGATTGTGTAATTTTTCATCTGCGGAAAGAAGCGAGGTTAAAAATGACTCAATTGGATACTCTGATATTTTCTTAGCATCGTTTTTTGTGATTAAAGTAGCGTTTGAATTTATCATTACGCGAACATTTTGTTCAATCAATGAATCAATAAAACTGTATGTTTTTTCTTTTTCTAAAAACGGTTCTCCTCCTGTTATCGTGACATAAAAAATTTCGTTGTCTCCTAAGATTTTCGCAATTTTTTGCCAATCCGCAATAGATAGATTGTTGCGACGAATTTCCGTCCCATAATTCCAAAAATTGTAACAATGCAAACATTCATTGTTGCAATTCGATGTTATTTCCACTTGAACATAAACGGGACTTTTAAGATTTGATTTCATTGCTACCACCTCCTTTCTCTCTAGGTTTTTAAAGGACTATTCCTTTTCATGTATCCTACCCCCTAAGGGTAAAAAGTCAAGCGTCTCTTGAAGGAAATATTGTATATATAAAAAAAGGCTAAAATAAGCCTTAAAATTTTGTTTGCCATTTTATAATAATTTTTGCAATAAAAAAACCGCCTCAATCGACTTATCGATATTTTGGCGGTTTAAATACTTTCATTTTACCAGTCATCATCAGGTAAAATGCCATTGCCGAAATGGGGATCGCTCTTTTTAGTAGAGCCTAACAATATAAGTTTTCCGAAGTTCTTCACAGTTTCATCTGTCATAACACCTTTTTGTAAATCTTCAGCAACAAGTGTTGCTAATTTATCCTCAATTTTTTCTTCTTCCGGACTCATTCAAATCACCCCCTTTTTTTTTGATTTATGGCATTCCTGTATCGCCACAAAAAATTTCCAAAGTACTTTTTTTGACTGATTTAATGCAAATATACATTCCAGCTTGTAAAATTGTATCTGCTGTTGGTTCGTGTTCGACTCCATCAATCAATCCATCAATATCGGTATGGTAATGATCAATAGTAATGTAATGTCTGGCTTGAATATAATTTATTGCTACGCCAACTAATTTTGAATCTGGCAGAATCAGTGCTTCATAATAATCTATCAACATCATTCCTCCTTTTTTGTGGATGTTAAAATTTTAAAAATAACTTCTCATTGTTCCGGGATAGGGATTCGAACCCCAATTAACAGGACCAAAACCTGTCGTCCTACCATTAGACGATCCCGGATTACATTTTTTATTCCTCAACAATTTTGCCTCCCATAATTTTCATCGCTTCACTCATCAAATCATTTTGTTTGCCGGTTGATTGTCCGCCAACTGGCGGATTAATTCCCGCTTCTTCTTCGCTGACAAATTTCAATCTGATTTGGGATTCGAGAATTTTAGCAAAAGCGGCCTCCATTGTCAATTTGTTGGCGTTTTCATCGAGCCTTTCTTTATAGAAACTATATTTTACGGCTATAGTAATGACATTTCCTTCGCTTTTTATCGGCTGACAATTAGACAAAAATCCGGAAAGAGAATGATTTAAAGGTTTTATTTCTTTTAAAATCGAATCCCATTTGTTTTTTATTTCCGAAATAGAAATTTCCGCGCCATTATTTTCAGGTTCAATTGATTTCTCCGGTTCGGAAATTTCTTTTTTTATTTCCCCGCCTGCAACGCTTTCCGTAGCAATGCGGGTAGGTGCTTTAATTTCTGGTTTTTTTATTTCAATGGGTTGTGTAGTAACAGAAGTTTGTTTTATTGGCATTTCTTTGATTTCAACAGTTGGTTCGTTAGCAATCAAATCTTGAGCATCGGAACAAATTCTGGATGCTGCAATTTCCAGCGGTAATTGCGGAATGAAGGAAGCGCTTATTTTTGCCTGAGTTTCCAAAAGATGATTGATGGCCGACAACATATCTTTCAAGGCGTATTTTTGGGAAATTTTTTCCATGCTTTGGATTTGTTCGGCAGTCAATTCAAATGACAAAGTTTTGGCTAGTTTCTGATCGGCGCACAGCAACAGCATTTGGCGGAAATAATTGATTAATGATTTTCCGAATATTTCCAGATTATATCCATCAGAAGAAATTTTATTGATCAATTCCAATGATTCGTGCAATTTTTTTTCCAGAAGAAACTGAGCTAGCTTCGCGATGATTTGATGGTCAGCTGTGCCCAATATTTCCGCCACTTCTTTTGAAGTAATATTTTTATTTTCCAAAGAAATAACTTGAGCCAAAAGCGATTCGGCATCGCGCATGCCTCCTTCGGCGGCAATAGCAATCATTTCCAAAGCTTCTTTTTCTATTTTTATGTTTTCACTTTTAGCAATGATATTTAATTTTTGAATAATACTTTCCATGGTTAGCCGGCTGAAATCAAATCGTTGGCAGCGGGAAATAATAGTTCCGGGAACTTTATGAATAGCAGTGGTGGCCAAAATAAATATCACATGAGCGGGCGGTTCTTCCAAAGTTTTGAGCAGTGCATTGAAAGCGCCGATGGAAAGCATATGCACTTCATCAATAATGTAAACTTTATATTTCGCTTGCGATGGTGGAAGCTTCACAGTTTCTCGAAGTTCGCGGATATTATCCACTCCGGTGTTCGACGCCGCGTCGATTTCCATAATATCCAACGATCGATTTTCGGAAAAATTTTTGCAGACTTTGCATTCCATGCATGGCTCGGAATCGCTATCTTTTCTTTTCTGGTCCGCCTCCGCATCGCTACGTCGAGACAAGCAATTAACGGATTTGGCGAAAATTCTCGCCATAGTAGTCTTGCCGGTTCCGCGCGGACCGGTAAAAAGATAAGCCTGGCCGATGCGATTATTTTTGATGGCATTGGTCAGGGTTTGAACGATATGTTTCTGGCCGATAACATCGGAAAAGGTCTGAGGCCTGTATTTTCGGTATAAAGTATTGCTCATAATATAAAGATTGTATCATCAAAAATAACTCCAAGCAATTGTCATAGTCAAACGCGTAAGTCCTAAAAAACAAAATCCGCCTCTTCGGCGGACTAAAAATATTTGTAAAATTTTTATTTATTTTTTAAACACGAAGAATTTATATCCGATAAAATTCCAAATCATAGCCAGAAGCGTTCCGGAAGCGATGCCGACATTGGCCCAGCGTTCTGGAGAAAAAGTAGCAGAATGAGAAACATAGGTGACAACAAAATAGGCGATAGCTATTTTTACTATCAGTCCGATAAAGGTTACGCCGAAAAATTGGAAATATCCTCCTGTTGCATGTTTTTCTCCGCTCGAGAATGTCCAATATTTGCTCCAGAAATAACTGCCTGAATTGGCGACCATGAAAGAAATGCCATTAAATATTCCATACCAAAGTCCTCCAAAAATTCCTGTGGCAGCCATCAACAGATTGACGATTCCCCAATCCAAGAAAGTATTGAAAGCGCCTACGGCGGCAAACTTGGCTACTTGCAAGATGACGGGAATCTTTTTGGCAATCAAGGATGCAATGAAAAGTGCGATATTGGCAAAAATAGCAAAAAATATAATCAATCCAAAAACAAAAAAAACGCTCACCTTTATTTGAGCGAAATTAAGATTCTTGAGGATGGGAATAGTGAAAAGAGCAAAGGCAACGCCGATGAAAGTTATTAAAAAATAATCTTTTTTTGAAAGGTTTATGTTTTGATTTTGTTCCATGGAATTATTCAGCGGATTTTTTAGCCTGTTCTTCTTGAATTTCTTTTTCAATAGCGGCAATATCAGCTGTCCATTCGTCGGCTACTGAAGATACATCAGGTAATTCGCTGGTTTCATTTTTTTCTTCAGGTTCTTCTTCCGGTTTGGAAAAGATATCCACTCGTTTGTGCATGTTTGATCCATAGTCATTGTCGCGTCCTTTCTGCAAAACATTTTCAATTGATGCCCATGAGCTATCAATGTCGCGTGGCATAACAATGGCTACTTCATCTCCCGGTTCGGCGCGAAAATAAGTTATGGAAGCGAGCAAAACTCTGTATGGTTTTCCTTCTGCTAAAATTCTAAAATTTCCTGATTCATCCTGGCTCACTACTCCCAAAGCGTGTTTTCTTTCGATCGGTCCAATCTGCTTATAAATAAAAGACCCGTCCGGAGTAATGGTGAGCTTCAACATATCTCCTTCGACGAGTTTGGATTTGGATGCGTAATTAGCCGGTACCGGATATTGTTTTCCGTCAGTGCCAATCATGATTTGTCCGTCAAAATTTCCTTCGATGATTGTGCCATCCGATTCATCTTCTGATTTTCTTTTTCTTCCTGTTTTCTTTTTTCCTTCCAACTGCAAAAGCATCATCTTAGCGCTCTGAATAGTTTTTTCCGCGCTGCCAATCATTTCCCGAAGACTTTGAATCTTGTGAGATTTTTCTGATTCGCTAATTCCATTATCATCAGCGGATATTTCCGTCGTGTTATTTTTTTTCTTTTTCATTTTTATTTTTAGCCTTCGGATTCCACGAAAAAAATTCCCCCTGAAACTCCGAATGCTTTTACAATGAAATTATATAATAGATTAAAATATTATGCAATAGTTTTCCGATTGTGGATAACTTATCTTAAATGTCACTATATTATATTACGCCAGGGAAGTCAAGAATGTTGCATTACTTTTGGGGCTTGACACAATTCTTTATGTATGCTAGAATAAAACTTCGTACCTTGAAATATAACATTAAAAATTATTGGAAGGGGGTGAATTTAAGCTTATTTTAGCTCAAATTTATTGTTTTTAATCAATTTTTAACCCAACATTTTTTAGGAGGTCTGTAATGAAAAAAGCAGTATTTTTTGTGTTGTCATTGGCTCTGATTTTCGGATTCACAGCTTCTTCCTTTGCAGGTGGCGGAGGAATAATAGTGGATGGGTATACAGGAAGAAATGTTTTTGCTATAGATGGAGAGTTCATTGCATTTATTCCATACTCATTCATAGTTCCATCTGGGAACTGCGGGAATGTACGGACTTTCGAGTATATTCCAAGTTATTCATATTCGTCCCCAGCTCATTGGGAAGAGTTAGAGCCAGGTTCTGAGGTTGTCAGTTATTCAATGGGAATGTTTAAATTCAAAGTTGACGGAAAAAGTTGCACCCCGGAATTTACAATTATCGGAGAAATTATGGAAACTGATTTGTCTGATGCATGGTCCGGAATGGAACAGAATCCAGAAGATTTGGGAGTTCTTATAAAAGAAGCAGGAATTGCAGGGAACTATCTTAATCTTTCAACTGACGATAGTAAATTTTCATATGTCATTGCCTTTCCGAGGTATGGCACGAAGAACACCTTGGATCAGTTGATAGATTTTGCAAGCAATGGAAATGGAGGAATTCAGCCCGCAGGATCTGATCTTGTCGGCGCAATAGTTCCTAATGAAAGAGGATATCTTTCAAAAGCGATATTTTATCCAAGAAATTTGGAGAAATCAAAAAAAATATTGGCAAATATATCCAAAAACATCATGATTGACGATGATCAAGTCGTCATATTGATTTACAAGGGAAATTATAGTTATTGATTATATAGTTTTTCCGAAAAGGCGGTCGTATGATAAACTCATGCTTCCGCCTTTTTAATTTTCTCTAAAAATGGTATAATATAGAAGTTATAAAGTTTACCCCGTGAAATTCCGCCAAAGGCGGACCAGCGAAGCTGGATTTCACTGGGTAAATAAAGTTTTAAAGAATGAAAAAATATTTAAGAAAATTTCTGCTGGTTTTTGCGGTAATAGTAATTTTCGCAGGAGTGGATTTCCTTTTCCATCAATTGAGCGATAAATTTGCGGTGCCTAGTTATTATTTCCGCAACAAAATAATTTTCGGAATGCTCCTTGGATTTGTCATTTTATTTTTTATTAAAAATGTTCGGAGCAAATTTTGGCAATCTTTTATTTTTTCTTTTTTAATCGCTGCACTTTTGCAAACTCGCTACACGATTGAAGGCTATGATTTTTTCGGCTTTGTCTTGCCTTTTCTTTTTATCCACTTTTTCATCCTTTGGGCGACAAGCTATTTAATTTTGTTTAAATGATAATTCGACTATGGGCAAACTTAGGTTTTACAATGTACTGCGAGAAGTGTACTGCGAGAAGTTGACAAGAATGCGATGTGGTAGTAAAATAGGCGAACTGGTCAAATGTTGTTTTTCATTTAATTTTCGGATATAATATAGTCATGAAACCGTCAGCCAACAATTTGGAGCATCTGATGAAGTGTCCGGTTTGTGACAGAAATTATAACCATACTCGGGCACTCGTTTTAGAAGAAGAGGTCAACAAGACCGCTTTTCATGTTACTTGTGAAAATTGCAAAATATCCACTATTGTTTTGGTGTCCAGCAATAATTTCGGACTGGTAAGCTTGGGAATTTTAACAGATCTGGATAAAAATGAAGCCAAGAGATTATATAAAAACGATGCTATCACATCCAATCAAGTTATTGAACTCCACCAGTTTTTAAAAGAGTTTGACGGGAAAGTTAAAGAATTTATATAAAAAATCCAAATTTCAAAATCCCAATAACAAATAATCCGCCAGCTGGCGGATAAAATCCAAAATATTAATTTATTTTTTTGTCATTTAATGGCTGGATATTTATTTGGAATAATTTGGGCTTTGACATTTGGATTTACTATTTTTTATGACTAAAATTAATCTCAGCTCAAAAGTCCGGGAAGTGACCGGAAATAAAGTAAAAAAATACCGAAAAGAGGGACTGATCCCAGCGGTTGTTTATGGGCACAAAGTGGAACCAAAAAATTTATGGGTTAAGTTTCTTGACTTTGAAAGAGTTTACAAAAAAGCTGGAGAAAGCACAATTATAGAGTTGGATATTGAAGGCAAGGGCAAAGTCAATGTTTTGATTCATGATATCCAGAACAATCCAGTGAGCGACAGTTTTTCCCATATAGATTTTTTTCAAGTCAGAATGGATGAAAAAATTGAAGCGGAAATTCCAGTGGAATTTATCGGGGAAGCTCCGGCAGTCAAAGAATTGGGCGGAATTTTACTTAAAAATATCAGTGAAATAAGAGTTAGTTGTCTGCCAGCCGATTTGCCGAGCAAGATTGAAATAGATATTTCTGTTTTGAAAACATATGAGAATCATATCAAGATAAAAGACTTAAAAATTTCTGAAAAAGTCAAAGTGCTTTTGGACGAAGAAACGGTTATTGCCGGAGCAGCTCCTCAGAGAACTGAAGCGGAAATGGCTAAACTGGACGAAAAAGTAGAGGAAGATGTGACAAAGGTTGAAGGCGTAATTAAAGAAACACCGGAAGCGGAAAAGACTGAAGAAGGAAAAGCGGGAAAAGAAGAAAAGAAAGAGGCCAAGAAATAATAATATACTATGCAGAAAAGGAACTGGTTATCAGTTCCTTTTATTTTGCTTTTTTTGCTTAAAAATGATAGAATTTAAAGGTGAAAATAAAGAAAATAAAAGGAAACAAAAATATTTTTCCTGTTTTGGCGTTAGTGATAATGTTGTTTTTCGCTTTTCCTCAAATAACTTTTTTTGCCAGAGCGGACGAACTTAGCGATATGCAAGATGAGGAAAAGTCTCTTCAAAAAGACTTGGCAAAAGCGGAAAAAACCTTTGGAAAATTAAGTTTGCAATATAAACAAATCCAAAATTCAATAGCGGTGGTTCAAGCGGAAATAGCTAAAACAACTGCAAAAATAAATACTGCCAAAGAACAAATTTCCCGCAAAGAAGGCGACATCAAGCAGCAAGAAACCCGTCTGGATTTTCAAAAGAAAATTTTGGAAGATTTGATTAGGGAATTGTATTATGCTAAAAAAGATTCAGCTGTTGATATTATTCTAACTGCGAATAATTTTTCTTCGTTGATTTCCAATGTCGATCAGTCAATAACTCTTCAGGAAAAATTTTTAGGATTGATCGCTGATATCAAAGATGGAAAAGTGAAATTGGAAAGTGAAAAAGAAGATTTGGCAAATATTAAAAAGCAACAGGAACAATTATTAGCGGTTAAACTGGATCAGAAGCAGGATTTAGTTTCAGACAAAAATGAAACTGCGGCAGATCTGGCTGATCAACAAAAAGCTATTGATCGATTGAAAAAAGAATTAAGCGAGTTACAAGGGGATTTGGCAGCTTTAACCGGGAAGTCATATAATGCCAAGGATATTCGTGAGGCAGTCGAGTTTGCCAGCAAAAACACTGGTGTTCCGGAGGGAGTCTTGTATGGTTTTCTCAAAAAAGAAACGAATCTTGGAGCAAATACTGGGCAATGTACATATGATGAAGTTGAAAAAGTTTCTGTAGCCAGATATAAGAAGTATGGTTCAAAATATAAAGCTTCAATCGCTCTTTTGTATAAAAGAAAAGATATATTTTTAAGTATTGTTAAAGATCTTGGTTATAGCAAAGACAAGAAAGTGTCATGTTCTCCAAGTTATGTTGGGCAAGGTGGAGCAATGGGTGTCTCGCAGTTTATGTCGGATGTTTGGAATGGATATTCATCGCAAGTGGCTTCTCAGACCGGACACTCCAAGCCTGATCCTTGGAATCTTACTGATGGTGTAATGGCAATGGCTTTGAAGCTCAAAAGGGCTGGAGCAACATCAGATAAGGAATCAGCAATAAGAAGCGCTTCTATAAATTATCTCGGAGCTTTTAATAGGAATTATTATGAAGGAATTGTCTATTGGTCAAAGAATTATAAACTTCTTTTCAAATAATAAAAAATAAATTAATATGCAATTTAATCTGGCAGTCAAGGAAATTGAAAATTATGTCAAAAGAAAAAAGTAAATTTTATATTACTACTCCAATATATTACGCCAATGCCAAACCGCATATTGGCCATGCTTATACGACTGTGGCGGCAGATGTGCTGGCGCGTTTTTATCGTGAAAAAATTGGTAAAGAAAATGTTTTTTTGTTGGCAGGAACTGATGAACATGGAATGAAAATTCAGAAAAAAGCGGAAGAGATGGGAATGGAATCGCAAAAGTTTGTGGATGAAATTGCTGGAGAATATAAAAAACTGTGGAAAGATTTGAATATTGAATATGATGGATTTATCCGCACCACTGATCCGAAACATAAGGAAGCGGTGCAAAAAGTTTTGCAAAATCTTTTTGACAAAGGCGCAATCTATAAAGGCGAATACGAAGGATTGTATTGCGTGGATTGTGAACAATTCAAAAGCGAAAATGAATTGATTGACGGAAAATGTCCTGATCATAACAAGATTCCGGAAATGACCAAAGAAGAATGCTATCTTCTGAAAATGAAAGACAAGCAGTCGGAATTAATCGAAAAAATAAAAAGCAACGAATTTGAAATTGCTCCGCAACGCTATAAAAATGAAATTCTCTCGTTTCTTGAAAGCCAGGAATTGAAAGACATTTCCATTTCCAGGAAAAATGTGAAGTGGGGAATTGAATTGCCATTTGATCCAGCACATACGACCTATGTTTGGGCGGACGCTTTTTTGAATTATCTGACTGGAGTTGGCTGGAACGGAAATCCGGAAAACGTTCCGGAAAAATGGCCGGTCGATGTGCAACTGATTGGAAAAGATATTTTGCGCGTTCACGCCACCATTTGGCCGATTATGCTTTTGCATCTGGGAATTAAATTGCCGAAGTTGCTTTTTACTCATGGTCATATCCTTTCTGGAGGAAAAAAGATGAGCAAAACTGTCGGCAATGCGATTTCTATTGGAGAAATGCTGGAAAAATTCGGGACGGACGGAACACGCTATCTTTTACTTTCCGCCGGAACATTTGGAGAAGATGTGGATGTGACAGTGGAAAGATTGGTGGAGAAATATAATGCTGATTTGGCAAATGGTCTAGGAAACTTAGTTTCGCGAATCGTGAAACTAAGTTCAAATCTCAATTTCCAAGAAACAAATTCCAAACAAAACCCAAATTACAAAACCCAAATGTCAAACTTTATAGATAAACTGGAGATGGGAAAAGCGCTGGAGTATGCTTGGAGTATTGTGCGAGAAGATAATAAATTTATAGATGATAATAAACCTTGGGAACTGGCTAAAAATAATCAAGAAAAATTTGAAAAAGTGATGAAAAAATTATTAGCTGACTTAAATTTAATCGCTGACTTGTTGATTCCTTTTGTGCCTGAAACTTCCGAAAAAATAAAAAAAGCCTTGAACACGAAAGAAACGAAAATACTTTTTGCAAGAATAAACACGAAATAAACTAAAATAATGGCAGAATTGTTATACAAAGACTTGAGTTATAAATTGCAAGGAGTTTTCTTTGAGGTAAGGAAAAATTTTGGATCTGGTCACAAAGAAATTGTGTATCAAAATGCTGTAGTGGAAGAATTTGAAGATCAAAAAATTTCATTTGAAAAAGAAAAAAACATAAAAATATATTCACCTAAAACTGGAAAATCAATGGGAAATTATAGAGTTGATTTTTTAGTTGATGATAAAATAATTATTGAGGTCAAAGCGGTTGATATTATACCAAAAAATTTTATTGATCAAATTTACAGTTATCTAAAGAATAGCAAATACGAACTCGGTTATTTCGTGAATTTCAGAAGCCCACAACTTTATATAAAAAGAGTTATTTATACGAATGATAAAAAACCATTTCTAATCATTAAACACTAAATGAACTAATATGAACACTAAATTTAGCAGATTCGTTTTGTTAGTGTAATTATTTGTTTAGTTAGTGTATTCAATATGTATATTGATACTCACGCCCATTTGAATTTCAGCGCGTTTAAGGACGATGCTGACGAAGTTATTAAAAAGTCGCTCGCTAGCGGCGTTTTTATAATTAATGTCGGTTCGCAATATTCCACGAGTAAACGTGCTGTTGAATATGCAGAGAAATACGAAAATGGAGTTTGGGCAGCAGTAGGGATCCATCCGGTGCATCTGCAAAAAACGAGCATGAAATATAAAGATGATGATGAATTGGAAGAGGTGGAAATAAAAACCGCGGGAGAAACTTTTGACTATGCAAAATATTTGGAACTAGCCAAAAATTCAAAAGTGGTAGCGATTGGAGAAGTGGGGTTGGATTATCATCATTTTGCCGATACAGATAATCAAGAAGAATTAAAAAATAAACAGAAAGAAGTTTTATTAAAATTTATTAATTTAGCCAATGAAGTGGAAAAACCAATAATGCTTCACTGCTGGGACGCTTATGACGACCTATATGAAATTTTGAAAAATAATCCAGTCAAAAAATTGGGTGTGATTCATAGTTTTGTTGGTTCATATAAAACTGCTCAAAAATTCATTGAAATGGGATATAAAATTGGCTTGAATGGCATTATTACTTATGGCATAAGTTATGACAAATTGATTAAAGAAACTGACTTAAAAAATATCGTTTTGGAAACCGATTGTCCATATTTGACCCCAGTGCCGAAAAAAGGCGAAAGAAATGAACCGCTGAATGTGGAACTGGTAGCGCAAAAAATAGCTCAAATAAAGGAAATTTCGGTGGAAAAAGTCGCTGAAATTACTACGGAAAACGCCCAAAAACTTTTCGGATTGACAAATTAGCCTTCAAAGTATACAATGATAATTCGTAAAATAGTTGTTGTTTAAAATCGTCAAATAATCAAAATAATCAAATATTCAAAAAAAGGAGTTTTTTGCATGGAGAAAAAAACAATAGATGATGAATTTTTGGGAGGACCACTTGTAAGAAGAGAAAAATCTATATTGGATATGTTTGTGGGTGATATAAAAAAAATTCCAAAATTAACTACGGAAGAAATCACTCAATGGGCAATCCACTTCGAGGATGTCACGATGGGGGTAAGGCATATAAAGATGGAGATTCGAGAGATCAGCATTAAAAAGAATCCAATCAGAAAACGCCTTACCGAAATGAAGAAAAGGATAGGCAAACGCAAACCTTCTGAAATTTTTCAGCGCAACTTGAATAAATTAAAAGCGCTCGAATCACTTTATGAAGAAAAAAAATCTAAAGTCGATGAATTAGAGGAGTATGCTAAAAAAATAAAGAAAGATATTGGAAAAATGAACATTGGCTTGGTTTTTAATGTTGCTAAAGATTTTGGCAGATGCGGGATGCCGATGCTCGACTTGGTCCAAGAAGGCTATGGTGGCGTCATGAAAGCCATCGAAAGATTCAAACAGAGCAAAAAAGTTTTGTTTTCCACCTATGTTCATTGGTGGATAAAGCAAGCGATAAAAAGGTCATTGTACGAGCTTCTTAAAATGAAAAGATTGCCCTCTCATATTGAAGAGCTCATGCGGAAAGTCAAAAAAACTGACGAAATGTATAGAAAGCAAGATGGTCAAGAACCATCAGTAGAAAAAATTGCGAAATTTTTAGAAAAAGATGAAGAAAATATCAAAAAAATTCTGAAAATCATGAATGAAAAGGTATACAGCCTTGATATTCCGGCGTTTAGCAATGATGAAGCAGGAAAAACTGTTGTATCAATGATTCCGGACAGAAAGGACACCCCTGATGTTATTGTGTCCAGAAGTAACATAAATAGCAAAGTCAGGGAAATATTAAAGACCCTGACCCCCAGAGAGCAGAAGGTTATAAGGATGCGGTTTGGGATTGATATGGGTCAGAATTGGACATTGGAAGAAGTTGGAAGTGATTTTTCTCTCACCAGAGAAAGGATCAGACAGATTGAACAAAAGGCGATGAAGAAGCTCAGAAAAAGAGTTAATCAAAAAGATCTGAAAATGCAAACGTTGAATATTTCGAATCTATAAGAATAAGGACCCCATCGCAACTGCGATATGGGGTCCTTTTAAATTTTTCAGATCATTGACTTTTCTGAAAAATTGAGAGAAAATAACAACATAGTATTTTTTATTTTTTTAATGCCAGAAAACAAGAATAATTCGAATAATCCATGGTGGCAGCCTTCGATGATTTTGTTCACCAAACTTTCAGGATGGATTGCTGGTCCGGTTTTGATTGGGGTGTTCGTCGGAAAATGGCTGGACAAAAAATACGGCACCGAACCGTGGCTTTTTTTATTAACAGTTGGAATCGCTTTTTTTCTTTCGATGTTCGGAATAGTTCGGGATTCTTTGAAGGAAATGAAAAGGATAGAAAAAGAAGAAAAAGATAAGTCTAAATAATTTTATAATTTTTAATTTTGTAATTTTTAAATAATTTCTAATGCTTAAATTTTTAAACATTAAAAATTTTATCAATGTCCAATACAACAGAACAATTGAATAACACCGAAAATAATCAGGAAATAACTTCGGAATCCACATTATTTGCCGAGCCGATTTTTCACATCGGAAATTTTACCATCACCAATTCGCTCATCAATAGTTGGATAACAGTAGTCATACTTGTTATCTTTTTTGTTTTATTGGGAAGAAAGATCAGGAAAATACCGAAAGGCATCCAAAATATTTTTGAAATTCTTTTGGAAAAAGCTTTTGAAATGGCCGATTCCGTGACTGGCAGTCGGAAAAAATCGGAAAAATTTCTGCCAATTTCTTTGGCTCTTTTTCTTTTTATTTTAGTGAATAATTGGTTGGGACTTTTGCCGGGAGTAGGAACAATTGGATTTGTGGAGCAAGAAGGCGCGCACAGAGTATTTATTCCTTTTTTCCGCGGAGGAACAGCTGATCTCAACACCACATTGGCATTAGCGCTTTTCGCCGTCGTGGCTTCACATGTGATGGGAGTGGTTATGATTGGAATTTGGAAACATTTCAACAAGTTCATTAATCTGGAAGCGTTTATGGCGATTCCGGGAAAAATAAAAAAAGACGTTACCATTGTGTTGGTTAATCCGATCAAAGCCTTTGTGGGAATAGTGGAAATTATCGGGGAGGTGGCAAAAGTGGCTTCGCTTTCTTTTCGGTTGTTCGGAAATATTTTTGCCGGTGAAGTTTTGCTCGCTTCAATGATGGCGCTTTTTGCCTATATTCTCCCGTTGCCGTTTATGTTTCTGGAAATCATTGTGGGCTTGATTCAAGCGCTGATTTTTGCTATGCTGACATTGGTATTCATCACAATCGCGACGAGTTCTGAAGAGCACTAGGCTCTTTATTTATTAAAGAGAATTTTAAATTTTTAATTTTAAATTTTAAATCAATTTGTTAATGTTTAAATGTTTAAATAATTTGACATTTATTCATTTGAAATAATTTTCCGCCAAAGGCGGATCAGCCTTGGGCTGACATTTTAAATTTAAAATTTAGACTTTAAAATTAGAGTCTATGCTAATTAATTAATTTTTTTGGTAACGACGTTAAAAATCAAACACCGTCGATTGCTAAAAATAACAAAACTATGGATCTCACAATGTTAGCCAAAGGATTGGCTATCGGAATCGGATCAATCGGACCGGCCTTGGCGATCGGAAAGATCGGCGCCAAAGCGATGGAATCGATTGGCAGAAATCCGGAAGCGGCGGGAAAAATTCTCGTGCCGATGCTTTTGGCGGCAGCCTTTGCCGAAGCGGTCGCGATTTACGCGTTGGTAATCGCGTTTTCAATCAAATAGCAATTTTTTATTCCAGCTCTTTCAAGGGCTGGAAAAATGAGGTTGTTATGAAGTTCTTTGGAAAATAAAAAAAGCTAGTTGTTATGGACAACTAGCAAACCGAGTTATTTAGAAGTTATGCCGGAAGTATTCATATTTGGAGAGATTCCACTTATCCTTGTTTATATCACATGAACCGGAAAAGCGTAGTAAGTAGACCTTGCGTCCTTCAATTTCCCACTCATCCATCCACTTACGAAGATCTTTTGCATGTTCTTCAATATGACATTGCATGCAAAAAAGTGTGACGGAAACAAGGATTACATTTGCAGATTTCATTGCTTCTTCGCATCCCTTGTGACCAGCTATCATGACCTCGTGTCCCTGTTCTTGTAAATTTCTGATTATTTTATGTGACTCTCCAACCACATCTTCAAAGATAAAGTACTTCATAAGTTCCCTCCTTTTTATCAAAAATTGCGTTGAATTTACTGACTCATTAGTATAATCTAAAACTAGGAAAAAGTCAAGTCTAAAATTGCTAAATTGTCCAATGGCTAAATTGTCTTTAATTAAGCCAAAAAACAAGTTAACAATATAATTAGAATATAGGAGAATAAATTATTTTAAATGCAAATATATGGATGAGTTGATAAAAACATTTCACATTGAAACCAATTTAATCATTGCCCAGCTTGTCAATTTCACGATTGTCCTTTTGGTTTTGTATAAATTCGCCTACAAACCGATTTTGAAAGCCCTGAATGACCGAACGGGCAAGATTGAAAAAGGAATAAAAAACGCAGAAGAGGCACAGAATAAATTGGCAGAAATAGCACAGAAAGAAAAAGAAATCCTCTCTGAAGCCAAAAAAGAAGCGCAGAAAATCATCGCCGAAGCGGAAAAAGTGGGCGTGAAAAATAAGGAAGAAATTATTGCCGAATCCAAGAAACAATCGGAAAAGATATTGGCCGACGCGGAAAAGAAAATTGAAAGCGAAAAAAACAAAATGTTCGCCGAGGTGAAAGCGGAAGTGGCGGATTTGATTGTAGCAGCGACGGGAAAAATTATTAATGAAAAGCTAGACGCTGGGAAAGATAAGGAACTGATAGAAAAAAGTATTCATTAACAGAATAACACAGAAAAATTCAGAAATACACGGAAAATTATGTGTAATTCTGTAAAAATTCTGTGTAGCTCAGTGATTATATTATGAAAATAACTGCCAATCAATACGCCAAGACATTGTATGAAATAACCGCTGATAAGACCAAGCAGGAGATTGATGCTGCGGTGGCGAATTTTTTGAAAGTTCTCATTAAAAATAGAAAGATAAAATTAGCAAATAAAATCATTGAAAGATTTTCTGAAATTTATAATCGGGAAAACGGAATTGTTGATGCAGAAATTACGACCAAAGAAGTGTTAAGTAAAGTGTTAAGTAACAAACTGGAAAAGTTTATTAAAGAAAAATACAAATCCGAAAAAGTGGAAATTAAAAATGTGATTGATGAAAAAATTCAAGGCGGAATTATTATCAGAGTGGGGGATGAAGTGATGGATGCATCAGTTAGCCGAAGTTTAGCAGAGTTAAAAAAAGAATTAGCAAAGTAAATTTTACCATTATACCTAATAAGGTAGTGAACAGTGAAAAGAAGTCAGTGAACAAAAAATTTATTTACTGATTCCTGGTCATTGATTGCTGATTACTGATAGGAAAGTTCTTTATAAAATAAAAAAGGGATTGTTGATATTATCTCTAATCCCTATTATAAGCACGAATCGTTTATCTGATTATGTCTACCCAAGCATGGTATGCTGAACCTGGAGTAGGACTGATAACAAATTCGTCGAGAATATGGTGGCGTTCACAATAACTAGATTTATAACCATCAACTATCTCTATAGAATTTTTTTCCAAAAAATACTTAATCTGTCTCTGGAGTTCCTTTAATTCACTTGTTTTCTCTGTAACCACTTCCATGTATTGATCATGAATAGTAGATAACTCCACATATTTGCTTAGAGCCTTGTAGGAATTCTCAATCTCTGATTTTTCATTAAGTAATTTCTGATATTTTTCGTTGATTTCTGGTAAATAACAAGTTTCTGGCTTAGTCTCATGTTCTGGCTTGAGCTCGGACCGTAAATATCCGATTATAAGCTCCAGATCCGTAGTTGACGTTCCCGTACTGCCAATTAATAAAACATCATTACCTAAGTGTTTAATTAGAACCAAGAATGGCTCTTCATTATCTGTACGACTTTTTATTTCTCTCATGTAGGAACCATTACCATAAAGATATTTCATACATTATCCCTTTATATTTGAGGTTAAAGAGCAAATTAAGTTAAAATTAACCTAACGGTACAGTATAGCATATATAGAATTAAATGTCAATAGTTGAATTGTAATCAGTGAATATTGCCTAAAATAAGCCAATATTTAGCGATTAAAATTTAAAAAATATTAATATGAACCCCGTACAATTTTTTGTTGTAAAAGTGGGTTTAAGAACCTAAAATAGATTAATTAAGTGTAAAAATTATATAAAATATTATGGAAAAATCTAACGGGGCAAGCAAAGACTACATCATCGAACAACTGAAAAAACAGATTGAAGGTTTTGAGAACAAAGCGACGACGGAAAAAGTCGGCACAGTCATTGAAGTCGGCGACGGCGTGGCAAAAATTTCCGGCCTGTCCGACGCCATGGCATCGGAAATGATCGAATTCCAAGTCACAAAACAACACGGAAAAGGCACGGAAAAAAACACAGAATCAATTTATGGAGTTGTGCTAAATCTTGAGGAAGGGCAAGTGGGTGCGATGATATTGGGAAGTTTTGAAGGCATCAAAGAAGGCGACACCGTGAAATCCACCGGAAAAATTTTGTCTATTCCAGTTGGAGAAAATATGATTGGAAGAGTGGTCAATCCATTGGGTCAAGCAGTGGACGGCAAAGGCGAAATCAGTTCTGAAAAATTCTATCCGATTGAAAAAATTGCTCCGGGAGTTATTACTCGCCAATCGGTCAATCAACCGGTGCAAACCGGAATCAAGGCCATTGACGCGATGATTCCAATTGGACGAGGTCAGCGAGAATTGATTATTGGCGACCGTCAAACCGGAAAAACCGCGATTGCCGTGGATGCGATTATCAACCAGAAGGGGCAGAATATGATTTGCATCTATGTGGCTATCGGACAAAAAGAATCCAAGATTGCCAGAATTGTCGCTGAATTGGAAAAAAACGGAGCAATGGAATATACCACGGTCGTTATTGCGGGCGCATCTGATCCGGCTGCCTTTTCCTATATCGCGCCATATTCCGGATGTTCTTTGGGAGAATATTTTATGGACCAAGGCAAAGATGTTTTGGTGATTTATGATGATTTGTCCAAACATGCGTGGGCGTATCGGCAAGTGTCGTTGATTTTGCGCCGACCACCGGGACGCGAAGCATATCCGGGAGATATTTTCTATTTGCATTCCCGACTTTTGGAACGCTCGGCAAAACTCAACAAAGATTTTGGCGGAGGATCACTGACCGCTTTGCCAATCATTGAAACGCAAGCGGGCGATGTTTCGGCCTATATTCCGACCAATGTTATTTCCATTACTGACGGACAAATTTATTTGGAATCTGATTTGTTCTATAAAGGTATTCGCCCGGCCATCAACGCTGGTCTTTCCGTTTCTCGCGTGGGTTCCGCCGCGCAAATCAAAGCGATGAAAAAAGTGGCGGGAAAATTGCGCTTGGATTTGGCGCAGTTCCGGGAATTGGAAGCGTTTGCCCAATTCGGTTCTGACTTGGATGAAAATACCCGAAAACAAATTGAAAGAGGAAAAAGAACGGTGGAAATTTTGAAACAAGGGCAATACGAACCGATGGCGGTGGAAAATCAAGTGGCGATTCTCTATGCGCTGACCAATGGATTTTTAGATGATGTGGCTGTGGAAGAAATAAAAAAATGGGAAAACGATTTTCACAAATATCTGAAAAGTAGTGGAAAAAATGTTTTGAAATTAATAAATGATAAAAAAGAATTAAATGATGAAGTAATTCAGAAATTAGAAGAGGCTATCAGAGATTTCAAGGAGACTTACCAAAAATAAAAGTTCACCCAGTCAAATAATTTTAAATTTTTTGAATATAAATATGTTTCATTATGTATATATTCTGAAATCGAAAAAAGACGGTAAGTTTTATACCGGATATACAAAAAATTTAAAATTACGATTTGAGCAACACAGCAAAGGATTAGTAGATTCCACAAAAAATAGAAGACCGTTGGTAATTATTTATTATGAAAGTTGTTTAAGCCAGAAAGATGCAACACATCGGGAAAAGTATCTGAAAACCTATTATGGCAAGATGTTTATAAAAAATAGGCTCAAATCGTATTTGACGGGGTAAAGAATTGACGGAAGAAGTGGTGAAAGAGTTGGAAAAAGCGATAAAAGAATTTAAGGAAGTTTATACAAGCGGGAAGTGACATTAAAAATGTCATCCTGAGCGAAGCCGAAGGATCTAATAAAAGTAGATTCCTCGACCTTGCTCGGAATGACAAGAAAGACTGTTCTTTGTGAAATAAAAAAGCCACTCGTTAATTTTATTTAGAAACGAATGGCTATAAGAAAAATGCTTCATACTTTTTTAGGGCTTTCCCACAAATTATCAAGATATAGCAGTAATAGCATAAACCATAACCCAAAGATTAGTGGATTAACAATATATGCAAATAATGCAAATAAAAACCCTAACATAGATGCTGTTTCGCCAAAAATTCTTTCTATTAATTCAGTAGATGTCCTATATTTACCTGCCCACATAAAACAATCCATTATATAATCTCTGGCGAGTAAAATAATAAGTGAAATAAAAAATATTACTGGTTCAGCATGACGATATCCAAGTTCCTCAGATTCATTATTATTTAATTTTCTCATTGAAAATTCTCCTTTAATTTAAATTTTTTAGGAACAATTAACCTAAGTTCAAGCTAAATTTAATTCAAAACACAATATATCATCAATAAATTAATCTGTCAATATGGCCAGCACTAGAGATATCAGAAGACGAATCAAATCAATCAATAACACGAAAAAAATAACTCGAGCGATGGAGATGGTTTCGGCTGCCAAAATGCGCCGAGCGGTGGCCAGTGTGATTGCAATTCGTCCCTATGCTCACAGCGCTTGGTCGGTTCTCACCAATATGGCTCGGGCGTTTGAATCCGTTCACAGCGGATTATTGGAAGTGCGGGAAGTGAAATCGGTTTTGGCGATTGCCATTACTGCCAACAAAGGACTATGCAGTTCTTTCAACGCGCAGATGATCAAACGACTCAAAGACGAAATGCAAAATCCGGAAAAATTGATGATTAATCGTGTTGGAATAAAAAAAGTTCGCCCTGTTAAATCCCCGCAGAGCGGGGTCGGCGAAGCCGAATTTAACAGGGTAAAAATAGATTTTATTACCATCGGAAAAAAAGGGGAGAATGCATTGCGAAGAATGCAGAATCCTGCCCGCAATGCTACGCATAGCGTTGCAGGCGGGGAAATTATTGCTTCTTTCCCACAGCTGAATTATTTGCCGGGGATTGAAGATGTGCGGCCGTTGTCCAAAATTGTGATTGAAGAATATCTGAACAAAAAATATGACAAAGTGGTGGTTTTTTATACCGATTATGTTTCCGCCATCAAACAAGAAACGAAAGTGCGCCAGATTTTGCCGATATCAAAAATAGATTTGGAAAAACAAATTGCCGAAATGGATGTGCTGGCGAAAGAATTCGGATTGGAAGAACCGATTGTGGAATATAAAGTGGAGCCGAGCCCGAAAGAAGTTTTGGAATATATTATTCCGCGCCTCATTGAAATGCAGGTTTATCATGCTATTCTGGAATCTAACGCGTCCAAAGAATCGGCGAGAATGATTGCGATGAGAAACGCCACAGACGCGGCGGGGGAAATGTCTGAAGGTTTGACATTTGTTTATAATCAAATTAGGCAAGGAAAGATAACGCAGGAGATTGCAGAGATATCGGCTGGCCGTGCTGCATTGGAGAATTAAGCATACTACAAATATACAAATCTGCTACGAATCTACAAATTAAATAAAAAAATATTTGTAAATTTGTATTTGATTTGTGGATTTGTAGGAGTCCAAGTTATTTTTACAATAAAAAAAGCCAGGCATCAAATTAATGACGCTGGCTAAGAGAAGGAATATTACCCTTTGCTTATATAGTGTGCAATTCCTGCACCGATATATAGGGTAACGAAATCCAAGGACATTGATATTTCATCCATCGGTGTAGGAAGTATTTCCTTGATAACCGATGAAGGAAGTATTATAACTGCAATAGCATTTATCACCCAACATCCTGTGGCAATCCAAAACATAATTTTTGCCATTTTTTTCACGAGTTTCTCCTTTCAAATTCGTTTTGAAATTAGTCAACCAATCGTACAGGAACATCTGAATTAAACATTCTGATAATTCCTGTCGAAATTCCGTCAGCCCTGAGAATTTCTGCTGAATCCTCTCCTTCCTTATGATAAGTAAATTTTGTCACATCCTCCTCAGGAAGATGAAATTGGTAAGTGACCCCAGGGATTAATTTAAAAACTTTTCCTAAAGGTACTTTACCAAAACGCGTAAGGTTTTTTCCGATCATTTCTGTTCTCCTTATAGAAAAAAGGTTAAATTTCTATTCATTTATTCTTACAAATTTTTATAAACAAAATTATGGATCCCGCACATGCAGAAAGCAAGGAAAGTAATATCAGAGGAATTGCAATAAATCTCGGAAGAGTGGCGCTGGAGTCCCTAATACCTAGTAAAAGCATTACGATTATTCCGGAAAAGAATAACCATTTACCTAATTTTTTGTTTAACATTTTTTATCCCTTTATGCTAAAATTTTTAAAAAACAATTATATTTATACCAACCTGAGATTATACTCCAAAATAACAGAAATGTCAAGCCCATAAAATCGCAAAGCAATCTCGAGCCAAGTAGTTGAATTGTAATCAGTAAATATTGCCTAAAATAAGCCAAATTTTACAATTTTTAATTTTTAAATTTTTAATTTTATAAATAAATCTAAATTTTTAATGTTTAAACATTTTGATTTAAAAATTATTTAAAAATTACAAAATTAAAAATTATAAAATTTTAATTTAGTTAAACCATATGAAAAACACAGGAAAAGTATCACAAGTAATCGGTCCAGTCGTGGATGTGGAATTCGTAGGCGAATTGCCGCAAATTTATTATGCGTTGGAAGTTCAAAACGGCAACGCTAAATTGGTTTTGGAAGTTGCTCAGCATTTGGGCGGGAATAAAGTGCGCGCGGTGGCGATGGGACCGACTGACGGATTGAAACGCGGTTTGGAAGTTTCAGACACAGGCGCGCCGATTTCCGTTCCGGTCGGAAAAGCGACACTTGGAAGAATGTTTAATCTTTTGGGTGAAACGATTGATGGGCTCGGAGAGCTAGACACGAAAGAAACTAATATAGACACGAAAAAAACAAATGAAAAAATGCAAAGATGGCCGATTCACAGAGAAGCCCCAGCCTTTTCCGAGCAATCAACGACCGCGGAAATTTTGGAGACTGGAATTAAAGTTATTGATTTAATTTGTCCATTTATCAAAGGAGGAAAAGTGGGATTGTTTGGAGGAGCTGGAGTGGGAAAAACAGTGGTGATTCAAGAATTAATTCGCAATATTGCGCAAGAACATGGCGGATATTCCATGTTTGCGGGAGTGGGAGAAAGAACGCGCGAAGGAAATGATTTGTATCATGAGATGAAAGCCTCCGGAGTTTTAGACAAAACCGCGCTTGTGTTTGGACAAATGAACGAACCGCCGGGAGCCCGCCAACGAGTGGCTTTATCAGCGCTCACAATGGCGGAATATTTTCGTGATGACGAAGGAAAAGACGTGTTGCTTTTTATAGATAATATTTTCCGTTTCACGCAGGCCGGTTCGGAAGTATCCGCGTTGCTTGGACGCATTCCATCAGCGGTGGGTTATCAGCCGACTTTGGCGGAAGAAATGGGAAGACTGCAAGAAAGAATTACTTCAACCAAAAAAGGTTCCATCACATCCGTGCAAGCGGTATATGTTCCGGCGGACGATTTGACCGATCCGGCGCCAGCCACCACTTTCGGACATTTGGATTCCACTGTGGTGTTGTCCCGCGCCCTTTCCGAATTGGGAATTTATCCGGCGGTAGATCCATTGGATTCCAGTTCCACTATTTTGGATCCGAACATTGTCGGCCAAGTTCATTATGAAGTCGCCAGAAATGTGCAGAAAGTTTTGCAAAGATATAAAGATCTTCAAGATATTATTGCGATTTTGGGAATGGAAGAATTGTCTGAGGATGATAAAGTCACAGTTTCCCGCGCCAGAAAAATCCAGAAATTTTTGTCGCAACCATTTTTCGTGGCGGAACAATTCACCGGCACCCTGGGGAAATATGTGAAACTGACCGACACTATCAAAGGATTCAAAATGATTTTGAATGGAGAAATGGATTCAGTGGGTGAGCAAGATTTTTATATGCGTGGAGGGATTGAAGATGTTAAAGCTAAATAAATTTTTGAATTTCCAATTTTTAATTTTATAAATAATTTCTAAAATCCAAATTTTAAAACATTAAAAATTAAGATTTATTTTCCGCCAAAGGCGGATCAGCCGTAGGCTGAAAAAATTACAAAATTAAAAATTATAAAATTATTTTATGAGTTTACGAATAAAATTTAAGATTGTTACTCCCGAAAAAACGGTTTGCGATCAGGAAATTGATCAAGCCACTTTGCCTGTGTCTGACGGCGAGGTGACGATTTTGCCGAACCACCGGTCATATATCGCGTCGCTGAAAGCCGGAGAAATAATTCTGAAAGATAATAAAGAAGAAATTCATATGGCGGTTTCCGGCGGGTTTATTGAATTTGATAAAAATAATTTGGTAGTTTTGGCTGACACAGCGGAAAGAGCGGAAGAAATTGATTTGGCGCGCGCGGAAGAGGCCAGAAAAAAAGCGGAAGATTTGAAAAATGAAAAAATTTCCGCCGATTCGGAAGATTATGCTCGAGTGGCAGCGGCAATTGAAAAAGAATGGGCGAGAATCCGAGTGGCAAGAAAACATCACACAAGGCGAGGAATGAAATTTGAATAAACTTCAGGCGGGGAATTACCCCGCTTTTTTGTGCCATCTTGGTTTTAGTGGTTGTAGTTTTGATTGCCTATGTCCGGCGGATTATTTTGAAATTGAGAAAATTGACTCAAGGCTGGAAGAATTGGAAGAAAAAACCGAAACAGAAAAAATTTCAAAAGAATAAAAATTATGTTTTTTGACGCGCCGGGAAAACCGACCAAATTAAAAAAGACAATATATTTGCTAATAAAATTATCAAAATATAATCAAATGGAAAGGCTTTATTTAGGCATATTTTTGCTATATTGACATTTTTATTAAATTGTGTATAATTAAAATCAATGAGGTGAAAAAGAGTTTTAGTCGGCTCTTTTATTCACTCTTAATGTTTAATCAGTAAGAAGCACACGAAAATGACAGAGAAAAAAATCATAGACAAGGATTTTCTGGAGTATGTCGTCAAAGCTCTAGTTGACAATCCTGATGATGTAAAAGTTGAAAGGAAAGTTGATGAAATGGGCGTTCTTATCAGCTTGGATGTGAATCCTGGCGACATGGGAATGGTTATCGGCCGCGAAGGTACGACTGCTAAAGCTCTTAGAACACTTCTGCGAGTTATTGGTGCCAGAAACAATGCCAGAATTAATCTGAAGATTAATGAACCGGCAGGCTCAGAACGAGCTATGCGATCCGAAAACAAGACCAAAAGCATCGATGATGTTATGGGAGATATTAAGATATAATTTTCTTCAAATATTCCAGAAAAAGCCCCGATTGAATGGGGCTTTTTCTTTTTACTTTTTTAGGATAGAATAAGGATAGAGTGAATAGTTTTTTGAGTGATAAAAATAGGAAATATGGGAAGAAAAAATATTGAAAAAGTTTCCACTAAAATTAAACTTAAAACAAAAACTAGTGTTGCAATAGCTGTTGGTTTTTTGATAATCTTCGCATTATTTTCGGTGGTAGTTTCTCCAATGTCAAAAGAAGAAATTGTTAATAAAATTATTGATGGGATTAATGGGAGCAGTACTTTGAATTTAGCTACTCTTGATTCATCTTATGCAGATTCATATAAAGTCACAGTATCAACAAATTATCAATTTTTTAGAATTGTAAGTAATCCAGGTGGCATTGATTGCGATCAGGATAAATCTAGCAATCAATCTTGCGAAAAATCATTTCCAGTCGGAACAAGAGTGATTTTAAGTGTCCCGCGCACTCTCAGAGGAGTTACAACATGGACAGGCGATTGTGTTGTTTATGAGAATTCGAATGATGGCGTATGTGCCATTGAGTCATTAAATGAAGATAAAAATATCGCAGTTACATTTACTCCTTTTCCATGTACGGTTAATTTAAGCGCCAGTAAGTATGCGGTTGAAGCAAATGAGCCATTCTCTTTATCATGGAACACTGGGAATGCTGTCTCATGTTCATCCAATAGGTCCCCGGCTGGTGATGGGGAATGGGCGGATGGAAAAAATCAAACTTTGCGATATAGAAATTATTTAATCAGTCCTTTTTCAAATAGCGAAGGGGGGTGGTTCACATATTCTTTAACGTGCAAAAATATAGCGGGAGACAAATGCTATAATTCGGTAAATGTGCTTGTGAATGAAATGCCGATTTCAAAGTCAGAGTGTGGCACTAACGAGAGAAAATTCGATGCATTAGTGAATGAATGGAAAGGAACTTTTTGTAAATTAGGAACGCAACCACCTCCTCCAGTATTTCCCCCTCCAGGAGGATCAGCAATCTGGAACTGCGATGGCGGTACCAGTTGCACCGCTACTAGAGAGAATCTACCTCTTCCCATTTCTGACTCTACTAGCTCTGACTCTACTGGTTCTAATCAATTTAATAACTGGATAGAAGTTTCCCCATAAATTAAAATTTAAATTTTATGAAATTTAATATTGTTACAATATTTCCAAAAATTTTCGATTCATATTTTTCTGAATCGATCATTAAAAGAGCCTCTCAAAAAGGTTTGTTTGAAGTTGAAATTACTAATTTACGCGATTTTACTCAGGATAAGCACAAAACTGTGGATGATACTCCATATGGCGGAGGAGCGGGGATGGTGTTAAAGATTGAGCCAATATTCAAATGCATAAATTATATTAAATCCGAAATCCGAAATCCGAAATCCGAAACAAATTTTCTGCCAAAGGCGGATCAGCCTTCGGCTGAAAAATCTAAAATAAAAAATTCAAAAAAATTAAAAAGTAGGACGATTTTATTTTCCGCGAAAGGAAAAAGATACACGCAAAAAGATGCTAAAAGATTATTGAAATATGATAATTTGATTTTAATTTGCGGACGCTATGAAGGCGTGGATGAACGGGTGGCGCAGTATATTGCTGACGAGGAAATTTCCGTCGGAGATTATGTTTTGACTGGCGGAGAAATTCCGGCGATGGTCGTGGTGGATTCTGTCGTGCGATTGATTCCGGGAGTTTTGGGAAATTCAGAAAGCGCGAAAGATGAATCCCATTCAAAAGAAAATATTTTGGAGTATCCGCAATACACCAAGCCGGAAGAATTTCAAGGGTGGAAAGTGCCAAAAATTCTGCTTGGTGGAAATCATCAAAAAATAAAAGAATGGAGAAACAAAAATTCCAAAATCCGCAAAAAATAATTATCTGATATTTTTTCAAATATGCAATATATAAAAAAAACAGACAAAGGATTAACAATAGTCACTTTCTTGCTGATATTGTATGGGTTAATGATGATTGCCAGCGCCGGAATCATTTATTCTCAGACGCGTTTCGGCGATCAATATTATTTTTTCAAACGGCAGCTTTTATTTGGAATTATTCCAGGATTGCTGATTATGTATGTTGTCCGGCGAATCGATTATCATCGTTGGAAAAAAATTATTATTCCTTTTTTTGTTCTGGCTCTCATTTGTTTGATTTTGGTTTTTGTTCCCGGAGTGGGCATGAAAATTTATGGCGCTAATCGCTGGATCAATCTGGGGCCGATTTCCTTTCAGCCTTCTGAAATGGCAAAACTAGCAATTATTTTCTATTTGGCTTTTTGGCTTGAAAGTAAAGGGGAAAAAAAGATAAAAGATTTTTTTGAGGGTTTTGTGCCTTTTCTTGGTATAATGGGAGTAATCGGTTTCTTGATAATTAAGCAGCCGGATATTGGCACACTAGGAGTGATTGTGTTATCAACTTTGGCAATGTATTTTTCTTCCGGAGCTAGAATAACTCATCTCACAGCACTTTTTTTTGCCGGACTTCTGGGTATTTTTACATTAATAAAAATTTCTCCTTATCGTTTGAATCGGATGCTGGCCTTTATGAATCCGGATGTGGATACGCAGGGAGTCAGTTATCATATAAATCAAGCTCTAATTGCGATTGGATCAGGCGGAATTTTCGGAATCGGTCTGGGGCATAGCCGGCAAAAATTCAATTATTTGCCCGAGCCGGTGGGTGATTCAATTTTTGCAATTGTGGGCGAGGAATTGGGGATTATTGGCGCAATGATTTTGGTTGCACTATTTGTTTATTTTGCGCTCAAAGGATTTCGGATCGCCAAAAATGCTCCCGATAGTTTCGGAAAATTGTTGGCGGTGGGGATAACTTCCTGGATTATTTTTCAAGCTTTTATTAATATAGGTTCAATAGTGGCGCTGATCCCTTTGACTGGAGTTCCGTTGCCATTTATCAGTTATGGAGGCACCTCGATTATTTTTTTGCTCTCCGGAGTAGGGTTGCTGATGAATATTTCAAAACAAACCAAAGATAACTAATAATTAATTTATTTAAATTTATGAAAGTAGTTTTGACCGGGGGAGGAACGGGCGGACATATTTTTCCACTGGTAGCCGTAGCGAGAAAACTGAAAGAAAAATTAGTTTTAGACGTGGATTTTCTTTATATTGGATCTGGAAATAAATTGGAAAAAGATGTCATGGAAAAAGAAGGTATAAAAGCAAAATATATTGTGAGTGGGAAAATGAGGCGTTATTTTTCTTTCCAAAATGCCATAGATTTTTTCAAAGTACCGATAGGGTTTGTGCAATCGCTTTGGATATTGCTAAGATATATGCCCGATGTGATTTTTTCCAAAGGAGGATATGTGGCGGTGCCGGTTATTTTGGCTGGATGGCTTTATCGCATTCCAATTTTAATTCATGAATCGGATGCTGTTCCAGGATATGCTAATCAGCTTTTAGAAAAATTTTCAAAAAGAGTAGTAATTGCTTATCCTTCAGCTCAAGCCTATTTTGAAAAATCCAAGACCGCTCTTTTTGGAAATCCAGTGAGAGATGATATTTCACAGGGCGACAAAGAAGCAGGCAGAAAATTTTTTAATTTTACCGAATCCAAGCAAACTATTTTAGTGATGGGAGGAAGTCAAGGCTCGAAGATAATCAACAAGGCAATTATCAAAATATTACCTAAATTATTAATGCGATTTCAAGTCATCCATCAAACTGGAGAGGAAAGCTATGAAGAAATGGTTCATTTGGCAGCCGAATTTGGCATTAAAGCTGGTCACGAAGGTTATTATCCGATAAAATTTTTGGATGGAGATGTTTTGAAGAATGCCTACGCGCTGGCTGACCTGGTTATTAGCCGGGCAGGAGCCAACACAATTTCCGAAATAGCTGCCAATAAAAAGGCTTGCATCCTTATACCTTTGGATAATTCAGCCAATGATCACCAAAGAATGAATGCTTATGATATTGCAAAAATCGGAGGAGCAATGGTTTTGGAAGAAACAAATTTGGGTGAACATATATTTTTGGAAAAAATCGAAAAGATTTTCGATGATGAAAACTTGAAAAATAGCATGGCTGAAAATATCAAAGTTTTTTATCATCCGCAGGCGGCCGAAAATATTGCAGCAGGACTTATTGAAATAGCGGATAAATTGGAAGATTAATTTTTTTATTCTAAATAAAATGGATTTGAATAATATCAAGAAAGTTTATGTAATCGGGATAAAAGGATCGGGCGTGATAGCTATTGTAGAAATTCTCAATTCTTTGGGCATTGAAGTGATTGGTTCTGACACAGAAGAAAAATTTTTTACCGACAAAGCCCTGGAAAAAATGGGAATAAAATATTTTGAAGGATTTTCATCCAAAAATATTCCAGATGGAGTTGATTTGGTTATTTATTCAACTGCTTATAACGGAAAAAATAATTCGGAATTTCAAGAAGCGAAAAAAAGAAATTTGACTATGCTTAGTTATCCGGAAATACTTGGTGAACTTTTCAACAAAAAATATGGGATTGCGGTTTGTGGGACGCATGGAAAAACGACCACTTCCGCGCTTTTAGCCGCCGCTCTTAAAAATACCGAAGTTGATCCGACAGCCGTGATTGGAAGTCGGGTAATTGAATGGGGATCCAATGCTCTGGTTGGAAAAGGAGAATTTTTTGTGATTGAAGCGGATGAATTTCAGAATAAATTGAAATTTTATAATCCGAAGGCAGTAATTTTGACTAGTTTGGATTTTGATCATCCTGATACCTATAAAGATTTTTCGGAATACAAAAAAGCTTTTGTTGATTTTGTGGGAAAAATTCCCAAATCAGGTTTTTTGGTTGTGTGGGGAGATAGCGTAGTCACTAATGAAGTTGCAAAAAGTTGTCCAGGGGAAATAATCAGATATGGATTCCACGGGGATAATGATGTGATAGTTTCCAAAATGCCATCTGAAAACGGAGAGGTCCAAAAATTTTCCATAAAATTTTCCGGAAAAGATCTGGGGATTTTTGAAACAGGTCTGGTAGGAGATCATAATTTGTTGAATGCAGCTTCCGTCATCGGAGTTTGCAGTAAGCTAAATCTGGATATAGAAAAATTTCGGGAAGGAATAAAAAATTTCAAAGGCACATCGCGTCGATTTGAAAAAGTCGGAGAAAGAAACGGCGCTGTTCTGATTGATGATTATGGCCATCATCCGGAAGAAATTCAAGCCACACTCAAAGCCGCGCGAGGAATTTTTCCGGACAAAAAAATTATTGTCGTTTTTCAGCCGCATTCATATTCACGAACTGAAGCATTATTGCAAGAATTTTCTCAAAGTTTTGAATCGGCCGACCAAGTCATTGTTTTGGATATCTATGGTTCAGCCAGAGAAAATTCAGGAAAAATCAGTTCCAATGATTTGTCGGAACTGATCAACAAATATAGTCGAGGAAAAGCCAGTTATATGCCTAAAATTGAAGAAGCTTTTGATTTTTTGAAGGATAAAATAAGTTTAGAAGATGTAGTGATTGCTATCGGAGCAGGAAACGGCTGGGAATTATTGGAAAAATTGAAGCAGAAATAGCCTAATCTAAGATTAAAAAATCCGTCCAAGAAACGGGTTTTTTGTTTATATAGCCAAAGCATTGATTATTTTGAAAAAATATTATATAATAAATATTACTGTTTTTAAATTATAAATTTTGTTATGGCGGAGGAAACAATTATTAGATTTAATGAGGTGTCATTTGAACATCAATTTAAGAAGCTCATTCTGGATGAGGTTCATTTTGTGGTGCATCGGGGAGCGAAAATTACACTGATGGGACAGAACGGCGCAGGGAAAAGCACGCTTTTTTCACTCATTCGCGGAGAAACCAAACCCAAAGGCGGAAATATTTTTATCGCGCCCGGATCTTCTATTGCTACGGCTATGCAGGTAATGGATAGAGCTGATTTGGAACTCACGGTGGAAGAATATTTTGCCAAAGCTTTTCATGAAGCGCCGGGAGATTTGGGACGACGAATCAGTCAAGTGCTGGAAGTAGTAAATCTGAAAGCTCTGATAGAAAAAAAGGTCGGAGAATTTTCCGGAGGCCAGCAAGCGCGTTTGCTTTTGGCTTTCGCTCTCATCCAGAATCCGGACATTTTGCTTTTGGACGAGCCGACCAATAATTTGGACAAAGCGGGGATTGATCATTTGATTCAATTTTTGGTAATGTATCCGAAAACCGTGATTGTAATTTCTCACGACGCTGATTTTTTGAATTGTTTCACGGAAGGCGTTATTTATTTGGATGCGTTCACACATAAAATAGAAACTTATATTGGAGATTATTATTCCGTGGTGGAAGAAATTGCCAAACGGATTGAACGCGAACAAAGAAAAAACGCGCAATTGGAAAAACAAATTATCGATCGTAAAGAAAAAGTGAATTTTTTTGCCAACAAAGGAGGTAAGATGAGAAAATTGGCGCAAAAACTGAAAGAAGAAGCGCGGGAAATGGAAGAAAATAAAGTGGATGTGAGGCGTGAAGACAAAACTATTCGCAATTTTACTATTCCCAACCATGAAATTTCCGGTGATATCGTGAAGATTGATCAAGTAAAAATGATTCAAGATCATGAACCGGTTTTGAAAAAAGTAAAAATTATTTTGAAAAAAAGAATGCACCTTTTAGTTTCTGGCCCTAACGGAGTTGGAAAAAGCACACTTCTCCGAACTTTAGTTTCGCAAAGTCACGAAGGTGCCAAAATTTTGGACGGAGTGAAAGTGGGATATTATAGCCAGGATTTTTCCAATTTGAATTTTAATGAAACTGTTTTTGAATCTTTGAAAAGCGCGCTCGCAGAAGGTTTAGGCGAACATGAAATGCGTGGAGTGGCTTCAGGATTTTTGCTGACTTCAGAAATTATGGATCATAAAGTGGCTGATTTATCCGAAGGTCAGAAAGGACTTTTGGCTTTTGCGCGTTTGGTTTTGACGCAGCCGGGACTTTTAATCTTGGATGAACCGACCAATCACATCAACTTTCGCCACATTCCGGTTATTGCCGAAGCCGTCAATAATTATGAAGGCGTGCTGATTATGGTGAGTCATATGGCAGACTTCGTAACTCAAATCCGGATTGATGAGGAATTGGATTTGGGAAAATTATAGGAAATATAAAATTTATTGAATATGCTTCAATGAACCAGCTAATAATATGAGGCTGGTTTTTTGTTATTTTTGGCGGTATAATTGGAATAGCGATAAAAACGTAATATCCCAAAAATGCCTGAAGAAAAACAAATATATAATCTGAGTCCAAAAGAAATTTTGGAGAAATTCAATTCTCAGTTGGGCGGACTGTCTGAGGAGGAGGCAAAAAAACGTCTGGCCGAATCTGGGCTGAATAAAATTATCAAAAAACAAAATTGGCGGTGGCTGAAATTGATTTTCAGCCAATTTAATGATGCTTTGGTCTGGATTTTGCTGGCTGCGGCAATTCTCGCATTTATTTTTCAGGAATATCGGGATGTGACGATAATTCTCGTCATTGTTTTTATGAATGCTGCGATTGGTTTTTTTCAGGAATTCAAGGCGGAAAAGATTTTTGATAGCATGGAAAAACTTACGACCGACAAAGCGCTGGTAATCCGCAACGGAGAAAAAAAAGAAATAGACGCTAGTGAAATAGTTCCGGGCGATATTGTCTATTTGACTGCCGGAGACATCGTGCCAGCTGACGGATATATTTTGGAATCATTCGATTTGAAAACGAACAGTTTTATTTTTACCGGAGAAACCAAATCAAAAACAAAATCCGCCAAAATTCTTGAAGGAAGGAAAATTCCATTGTCTGAAATCGATAATATAATTTTTTCTGGAGAAACAATCGCTTCAGGCGAAGCGACTTGTTTGATATGCAGCACAGGCATGAATACTGAATTCGGAAAAATTGCTCATCTTTCTCAAAAAATCAAAGATGATTTAACGCCCATGCAGAAACAGATGAGAGTCCTGGGAAAAGATGTTACCATGGTTTCTGTTATCGTCGGCGTAGTAGTAATTATTGCCGGGCAATATTTCGGAATGTCTCTTTATCAAAATTTTATTTTTGCTTTGGCGCTTTCAGTTTCTGTCGTGCCGGAAGGATTGCCGGCAGCTATTTCAGTCGCCTTATCTTTGGGCATGAAAAGGCTTCTCAAACATAATGTGCTAGCCAAAAAATTGAATGCGGTGGAAACTTTGGGATCGGTTTCTATAATCTGCACTGACAAAACAGGAACAATTACCAAAAACGAACTGACAGTCAAGAAATTAGTTGTAAATAATCAGATAATTGATGTGAGTGGAGTCGGATATGAACCGAAAGGAGATTTTTCTTCCACTGGAAAAATATTGAATCCAAAAGCAGTAAAAAATTTGGAAATGCTTTGCAGAATTGGAGCGCTTTGCACGGATGCCAGCCTGGTTCATGAAGAAAAAAAATACAAAATTGTCGGTGATCCAACAGAAGGAGCGATTGTCGTGCTTGCTAAAAAATATAATTCAGAAGACAAATTTTTCGAAAAAGAAGAGAAAAAAATAGACGAAATAACTTTTTCATCCAACAGGATGCGGATGAGCGTTATCTATAAAAATAGCAATGTGATTTCCTATGTCAAAGGATCACCCGATGTCATGTTAGAATTGTGTTCGCAAAAAATTATTAATGATGAAATCACAGAATTTACAGCGGAAGAAAAAGAAGCCACTCGTTCTGTTTTCAATTCGATGTCGGGTGAAGCGTTGAGAGTAATGGCGTTTGCTTATCGCAATTTAAATGATGTTGCAAAGGAGCAGTATTTGCAGGAGGCGGAAAAAAATATGGTCTGGGTGGGAATGATGGCTATGATTGACCCGCCCCGCAAAGACACGAAAGAGGCGATTCAAATGTGCCGCCGTCTTGGAATAAAAGCCATAATGATTACCGGAGACTATGAAATTACCGCTAAGGCGATTGCCAGAGAAGTCGGACTGGTCGACGGCGAAGGAACCTATGAAATTATTGGAGGAAAAATTTTAGATAACTTTACCGACCGGGAAATTTATCAAAAAATAAAAAACAAAGATATTATTTTCGCGCGCATTGCGCCGGAACAGAAATTGCGCATTGCATCAGTTTTAAAAGATAATGAAGAGGTGATTGCTATGACCGGAGACGGAGTGAATGATGCGCCGGCGCTCAAAAAAGCGGATATCGGAATTGCCATGGGAATTATGGGGACAGACGTTTCCAAAGAATCGGCGGACATGATTTTGCTGGATGATAATTTTTCTTCCATTGTGAAAGGCATTGAAGAAGGCCGGACTATTTTCCAAAATTTGAAAAAATTCATTCATTTTGTTTTTTCTTCCAATACCGGAGAACTGTGTACTGTAATTTTCGGAGTGCTGTTGCATATCCCTTCTCCAATTTTTGCGGTTCAGATCCTGGCTATTGATTTGGGAACGGATCTCATCCCTTCTTTTTCATTGGGATTGGAACCGGCCGAGCCAGGTTTAATGGAAAAAAAGTTTTCCAAGAAAAAAGAAGGGCTGATGAATTTCAAGCGCTTCAGGAGAGTTATTTATCTAGGCTTGATAATGGCTTCTGGAGCCACTTTAGCTTTTTTGCTTTCAATGATGAGAGGCGGCTGGTATTTTGGACAAAAAATATCGCCGGAATCAATTCTCTATATAAAATCCACCGCAGCTGCATTTGCAACTTTGTCGGTTGCCCAGCTTGCCAATCTTCTGCAATCGAGGAGCGAAAAACTTTCTCCATTTGAATTGGGATTTTTCAAAAATAAAAATGTCATTGGAGCTATTTTTGTTTCTCTGGGAATTCTGCTAATGTTTATGTATGTCCCTGTTTTTCAAAGATATCTTCATATGGCTCCCATAGATTGGAAGGACTGGCTGGCAGTTATTGCCACAGCATTGGCTATATTTTTATTTGAAGAAGCTAGAAAAGCGAAGGGTAGATAATGAACTACAAAAAATTTGAAAAAAATGAATCACGAACAAAAAAGTGAAAACAAAAGAACTCATACTCTGATTATTTCCGATTTGCATTTAGGTTCGCCGGTGAGCCAGGCGGACAAAGCTTTGAAATTATTGCAAAGCTATTCTTTTCGGAAGTTAATTTTACTTGGGGATGTTTTTGAAAGTTTGAATTTCAGAAATCTAAATCAGGAATGTTGGGATTTCTTGAATTACATCGGAAAAATTTCCAAGGACAAGAAAGTGCGGTGGGTGCTGGGCAATCATGATGCGGGACTGCATAATATTTTCGAATCACTGATGAATGCGAAGATTTATGAAACATACACGTGGCAATTCAAACAGGAAAAGTATCTGGCTATCCATGGACATCAATTCGACCGGTTTCTGATCAATAACGCGTTTCTCAGCTATCTGGCTACCGTTATTTATAATTTTATCCAAAGAATAGACACAGACGAAAAAAAATTCAGCCATTTCGTCAAAAGAAAAAGCAAAGGTTGGCTCCGGCTTTCGGAAAAAGTGGCACACTCGGCTAGGCGTTATGGAAAAAAGAATGGAGCTGATTATGTTTTTTGCGGGCATACCCACAAAGCTCTGGAAAAACATAATCACGATATCAAATATTACAATTCCGGTTGCTGGACCGACAATCCTTGCACCTACATCACTATTGATGAAAAAGAAATTCAGATCCATGAGTATTAATTTTTTGTAGTCGGGTAATTAAAATTCAGAAAAATAAAAAAGGATAGTCATGATGATAATTGACTATCCTTTTCGCGCTTCTTCAGTCTGTAGCATTGAATTTTGCAGAAAAACTTTTTTTAGACGTTTGTGTTTGAAGGAACTTGCAACTATTTTTTTTGATTCTTTGTCTAATTTAATCTCTTTGACTCTGGTTGCTATCATTTTGGCCTGAAATTCTTCAGAAGCTTTCTCCGCTCTTTCTGACATTTGAATCATTTTGAAGAAAACTTCTATATCTCCGTCTGGAGATATTGAATCGTTGATTTCCATAACTACCTCCCTGAAATTTAATTGATTTTTTAAAGAAAATTTAACTCAAACTGAGGAATTTACATATTGGAATAGAAAGTAAACTCCCTGCTTAATTGTACATTTTTCCTATTAACAAATTTCACTTTCTTTGCCCCTATTGACAAAACAAAATAAGGAAGGTAAATTATAGCATGCTTAACTTCAACAAGTCAAGCATCAATGCAGTTCGTTCAGAACTTAATATAAACTTAACCTTTTTTGGAGGAATAAAAATGGATATATTATGGTATATTTTTGGCGGTGTTATTGTGCTAATTATGATTTTCTTGAAAATCAGCAATCTCAAAAGAGAAGCCTTTGTGGATGGTAAAATGGAGGGGAGGGATGAAGCAAAAAAGAAATATTATGGATTGCCAATAACATATTTTGAAGAAAATATTTATGCAGAGAAACCTTTCTTGTATATAATGAGAAGGGATTCATGCGTGAATAAAAATTTATTTTATATCTATGTTTGCAAATTGCAGGAATATAGGTATTTCTGGCCCACCGACATTCAGGCTCGGCAACTCCTTACCCTTTCCGAAGAAACAGATTGGAATAAGGTTGAAGCTGTGGACTTTATAGTGCAAACCTTTCAAATCTACAGATATTTTCCTGAAAAATTTGAAAAGGCAAAATTTGAAAAGGTGTTAATAAAAGAAAACGCAGCTTAGTTGCTTAACCATTCGGCACAAATAGATTTATTATTTGTGCCGTTTTTTTATTTCTGTGAACTATACTAGATTGACATTCCAACATTCTTAAGAATGTTGGAATGTCATAATCTGTAAAAGTAGTTTTTATTTTGAATTGAAAAATATATGTAATAGTATATACTTAGATACGTATTAAATTTATATAATAATAAAACAATTTTTATGCTTAATATCCAAAAAAACATTATTTTAGCCAATCATACTTCCTTTCGCATCGGCGGGCCGGCGAAATTTTTTGCGGAGGTAAATAATACCCAAGAGCTGGAAGAAGCGTTGAAATATGCAAAGGAAAATAATCTTCCATATTTTATTCTGGGCGGAGGAAGCAATATATTAGCTAGTGACAAAGGTTTTGACGGATTGGTAATAAAAATAAAGATGAGCCAAATCAAGATCGAAAAGAGTAGTAATACAGTAGAAGCGGAAGCAGGTGTTCCTTTAGCACGAGTTGTTAATTCAACGGTTGCTGAATCAATGACCGGAATGGAATGGGCGGCGGGAATTCCCGGAACAATCGGAGGAGCGGTGAGAGGAAACGCAGGAGCTTATGGAGGTGAAGCAGGGGACGCAATTGAATCAGTAAAAGTTTTTGATGTTGAAACTGGAGCGTACAAAGAATTTTCCAAAGAAGAATGCCAGTTCAGCTATCGCGAAAGTATTTTCAAAAAAAATAAAAATCTAATCATTGTTTCGGTAAAAATAAAATTAGCTCCAGGAAACAAAGAGGAAAGCATGGAAAAAATAAAAGTCATAATTCCTAAAAGAATATCTCTGCAAACTCCTGGAACAACCAGTGCGGGATCATATTTCGTCAACCCAGTAACAGATAAAAAAGAGCTGATAGAAGAATTTGAAAAGGAAAAAGGCGCGAAAAGCAAAGGTGGAAAAGTGCCGGCTGCCTGGCTAATAGAAAGAGCGGATTTGAAAGGCAAAAAAATCGGCGGAGCGATGGTGAGCGAAGCCAATTCGATATATTTTCTCAATACTGGCGGGGCGACCGCGGAAAATGTTATAATGCTATCCAGTATTGTGAAACAGCAAGTGCGGGATAAGTTCGGAGTTCAACTCAAAGAAGAAGTGGAGATGTTGGGATTTTAAAGTCAAATTTAATTATTAAAAAAGTTTAATTTTATGGTTGAAGAGAAAATAGAAAAGATCAAGTTTCTTTTAAAAGGTTTAAAAATCGATAGTCGCACGGAAGAATATATCCGCAAGCGTTTGAAATCTGTGGAAAAATTGTTGAATAAAATGAAGCAGATAGAAGTGGAAGTTGATTTGGATAAAAAAGGATGTTTCAGAGTGGAATTAATGATTAATATGCCAAATTATCTTTATCGCGCGGAAGCAACGACAGAAAGCGTGGAGGGTTCAACTGATATTGCAGTAGCGGAATTGAAAAATCAAATAAAATCCAAAAAAGGCAAGTTGAAAACTTTGCAGATGAGGGGCTTGCGGTCAATCAAGAAAAAAATGGCTCTAGATCCTAGCTCTCGATTCTAGTATTTCTGTTTGACAAAATTAGAAAAATCATATATAATATCAGCTCTGGAATTAAAATAGTATTTTGGCTTGTTTTAAGCTTATTTTGTCCTTTAAATTTAGAATTTATCAAAGCAATCCAGGCAATTGCTCTAATTGTAAAATTAGGGAGGAAAGTCCGGACACCCGCGTAAGATGAATAATTTTATGCGAAAGGGGTAATGGATAACGTCCATCCAAAACGTCGTGAGGCGTTTTGCGGGAAAGTGCCACAGAGACAATACTAGCCAGTGCGAAGCACTGGAATGACCAATAACCAATTTCTAATTTCCAAACAATTTTCAAATTCTAATGATCAATTCCCAAAACTTTTTTGGATTTTGTAATTTATTTTAATTTGGATTTTATTTGGAATTTGTATCTTGGGATTTGGAATTTCCACTGCTTCGCAGTGGCAAAACGTGAAAAGTGTGTTGATATGGATCTTCGCTTTACCCAAGCACTTTATTTATTTTCCATTTAATCAGAATGAAAATAAATCATTATGGTAGTAGTAAGGGTAATATCCTTATTGCAGATCAAGAAGTGCTGGGTCTATCAGCTGATTAGCGAATATCGGTTACAATACTCCGCAGTTAGCAATAACTGCTGGTGGAAAACCCTATCCGGTGCAAGGCCGTACTGCCACTGCCGTGCAGTGGCTGGGTGCCGCTAGAATCCGATGGAGACATCGGATCAAGATAAATGATTGCCCGCGACAGAATCCGGCTTATCGTTTTGCTTTGATAAATTTTGAATTTAAAAATGAGAGAATAATTCAGTAAATTTTTACTAATGAAAAAATCAGAATTATTTTTTAGCGCTATCCAGGTGCCAGTTGATTTTGTGATGATTGTTCTGGCTGGGGTCAGCGCCTTTGTCATCAGAGATGTTCCGCAAATCATTGCTCTTCAGCCAAAGCTTTATAATTTTTCCTTTGACATTTATTTAAGAATAATTTTGATTGTTGCTCCGATTTTTATTTTGATTTATGCCCTGGAAGGTTTGTATGCCATCAGGGTTACGCGAAAATTTCGTCATGAGGCATTCAAGATATTTTCCGCTACTTCTTTGGGGCTTGTAATATTAATTGTGACTATTTTTTTGAAAAGAGAATGGTTTTCTTCCCGTTTTATTATTTTGGCTAGCTGGGCGCTCATTGTTTTCTATGTGACAGTAGCTCGCTTCATCTTGCAAAAAATACAGAAATTTCTTTTGGTAAAAAAAGGAATTGGCACCCATCGGTTGCTGCTCATCGGACACAATGGAAAAATTGATAAAATCAGGCAAATGATAAAAAGAAATCTTTCTTTGGGTTTCAAAATCGTTGCCCAGATTGAAAGCGGAAGCGTCAGAATGATAAAAGAAATCAAACAAGAAAAAGGAGTGGATGATATTATTCTTTGCGACTCAACCATTACTGACATGGAGCAGGAGAAAATAATCGATTTTTGTTCTATCAATAATATTACGTACAAATATATTCCTAACACTCTTCAAACTGCTCAGATAGAACTGGGAATGTTGGAAAGCGAGCCAATCATTGAAGTGAAACACACGCCTTTGGATGGCTGGGGCAGGATTATGAAAAGAACTTTTGATATTTTTGCTTCTATTCTTTTGGCGATTATTGTCTCTCCCTTGATGTTGTTGGTTGCAATTTTTATTAAGATGGAAAGCAAAGGCCCAGTAATCTATAAAAACGAACGAGTCGGCAGTGATGGAAAAAAGTTTTTTGTTTTCAAATTCCGCTATATGAAATGGGAACATAGCATCACTCGGGAAAATCCCAATGTCGAAGAAGCGCTTATCTATGAAAAAAAATTAATTGAAGAACGGAGTGTCCGCAAGGGTCCGCTCTATAAAATCAAAAACGATCCGCGCAAAACCAGAGTGGGAGCATTTATTGAGAGATATTCTATTGATGAATTACCGCAGCTTTTCAATGTTATTCGTGGAAATATGAGTATGGTAGGACCGCGTCCTCATCAAGAAAGAGAAGTAGAAAAATACAGCGAATATCATCGCCGGTTGCTTACTATTAAGCCGGGAATTACCGGCATGGCGCAGATTTCCGGTCGTTCGGATCTGCCTTTTGAAGACGAATACAAATTGGATGTTTATTATATCGAAAATTGGTCGCTTGGACTGGATATTTTAATCTGTTTCAGAACGATCGGAGCATTGCTTAATAAGCGGAAAAATATCTCGTAATTTATCCCTCTTGACCCCGCACTAATGTTGCACTCTTTGTTGTTTTTGAGTTATAAATTATTTTTTTAAAAATCAATTTAAAATTAATCAAATAGCAAAATTTTATGCTTTCAAAGTTAGGGGTTGACCCTGTTAGAATTTCAACACTAGATTGTGATTTCAAATTGCGCAAGAGCGAAGCGGCTTCGCCTCCAATTCGTATTATTTAACAAGATTACCCCGAAAATTCTAACAGGGTTGACAGATATTTTATAAATTGATAGTATTGGGTTACCTTAAAATCGAATAAAAATTTGTAGCAAATAGAGGTAGGAGTTGAATTCAAGCACTAGGATTGTAATGCATCGGAAAAACTCCTCTATTTTTTGCGTTTGAGCGTAAAAAAATTTCTTTTTTGCGTTTGAGCGTAAAAAAATATAGCAGGGTTTTAGACAAAATTAATTATGGCATCCAACAAGGAATTAGTAAAAATCGAAGGCGTGATATCCGAATCTTTGCCGAACACTACGTTCAAGGTAAAGCTGGATAACGGCCATGAGATTTTAGCTCATATTTCAGGAAGAATGAGAGTTAATTACATTCGTTTGCTTCCGGGAGACAGAGTAATTTTGGAAATGAGCCCATACGATTTGACTAAAGGAAGAATCGTCCAGCGAATTTGAAATATAAATATTTTTTAAAATATCAAACATTCTCATGAAAGTTAGAGCATCAGTTAAAAAAATTTGTGATAAGTGCAAAATTGTGAAGCGCCGAGGCAAGCTTTATGTGGTTTGCGCTGTGGCTAAACACAAACAACGACAAGGATAGAAAAGTTATAAAGTTAAAAGTTTGTAAAGTTATAAAGTAAAAGTTCACCCAGTGAAATACCACGCAGAGCGTGGTCCGCGAAGCGGAATTTCACGGGGTAAAAAGTTATGATAAGAATTTCAGGAATCAATCTTCCAGATGAAAAAAGAATAGATGTTGGACTGACCCAAGTTTATGGGATCGGTTTATCGACCAGCAATAAAATATTGGAAGGTTTGAAGATTGACAAGAACAAAAAAGTCAAAGATTTGACTGAGGCTGAAGCTAACAAATTGCGAACTGAAATCGAAGATAAATATCATGTTGAGGGAGAACTGAAGCATGAAATAAAAATGAACGTGAAGCGTTTGAAAGAAATCAAATGCTATGTTGGAGTAAGGCATTTGCGTCATCTTCCGGTAAGAGGACAAAGAACCAAGACTAATAGCCGGACTGTGAGAGGCAATGTCCGCCGAACGATGGGATCAGGAAGAAAGTCAGCATCTGAAAAGACCTAAAAATTCTCATAACGCATAACTCATAACGCATAACTTAATCGGCGTTACGAGTTACGAGTTATGAGCTACGAGATATTATGGCAGAAGAAATTAAAAAAGAAGAATCTAAAAAAGTTGAAAAAACGGAAGAGCAAGAAATTGCCGAACTTTTGAGTATTGAAAAAGCTCCGGAACTCAAAGAAAGCAAAGAGAGTGCCGATTCTGATTCTGACAAAAGGAAGAAAAAGAAAATAAAGAGACAGATTCAAAAAGGACAAGCTCATATTCAATGTACCTATAATAATACAATTATTACCATTACTGATTTGAGCGGAATGTCTTTGGGATGGGCAAGTGCTGGATCATTAGGATTCAAAGGAGCCAAGAAGTCGACTCCATATGCTGCGACTCAAGTGGCTATCAGTTTGGCTGAAAAAGTCAAAAAATATGGTTTATCTGAATTAGAAGTTTTTGTTAAAGGAGTGGGAAGCGGCAGAGAAGCTTCAATCAGAGCTTTGGTTAACAAAGGATTTGATCTGACTTCCATAAAAGATATAACTCCAATTCCTCATAATGGATGCCGTCCTCGAAAACCAAGGCGAGTGTAGAAAAGTTAAAAATTAAAAGTAAAGTTATAAAGTTCACCCAGTGAAATACCACGCAGAGCGTGGTCCGCGGAGCGGAATTTCACAGGGTAAAAGATTGGAGAAATTTTTTCAATAAAAAATTATTAGATTATAGATATGGCAAGAAATTTAGATTCAAAATGCAGAAAATGCCGACGGGCAGGCGAAAAGCTTTTTTTGAAAGGCGATCGCTGTTTTTTGCCTAAATGCGCGATTGTTCGCAGACCTTATGCTCCAGGTGTGCATGGAAAAAAATCTTCCCGTGCTCAGAGTGAATATGGACGCCAATTGGCAATGAAACAAAGAATCAAGAGAATTTATGGCGTGATGGAAAGACAATTCCGCAAGCATTATGAAGAAATTGAAAATAAGCAAGGCGTGGTCGGAGATCTTCTGATGGCTCGACTTGAAATGCGCTTGGACAATGTTGTCTATCAGCTTGGGTTTGCTTCTTCCAGGTCTCTTGCAAGACAATTAGTGAATCACGGAGCGATTTTGGTCAATGGAAAAAAAGTGGACATCCCTTCTTTCCATGTAAAAGTCAATGACACGATTTCTATTAAAGAAAACAAGAAAAATAACGAATATTTTAAGAATCAAATAGGCGTTTTAAAAAATAAGAAAAATTTTCCGGCTTGGGTAAGTTTCGACAATTCCAAATTGGAAGGGCGTGTTGTTTCTGTTCCAACTCGGGATCAAATCGGAATTAATGTTGATCCGAAAATGGTTATTGAATATTACTCTCGATAATTTTAATAAAAAATAATTAATCAAAATTTATGCAAAAAATATCTCTTCCGCAAAAACCTAAATACATTTCCCTTGGGGAAAATGTGGGAAGAATTGAAATTCCGGGTTGTCATCCGGGATATGGAACAACTATCGGCAATTCTCTGAGAAGAATAATCCTTTCTTCTTTGGGTGGCGCAGCTATTTCTTCTGTTAAAATTAAAGGAGCTTCTCATGAATTTTCTACCATTGCTGGTGTTATGGAAGACGTTGTGAGAATAATTTTGAACCTCAAAAGAGTTCGCTTTGATGTCAAAGGCGATGAACCTGTTAAGGTTACTTTGAAATCAAAAGGAGAAGGAAAGGTGACCGCTAAAGACATTAAATGTTCTTCTGGCACTGAGGTGGTAAACAAAGATCAAGTCATTGCAACTATCACTGACAAAAAGACTGAATTGGAAATCGAGATGGAAATTACCAAAGGTTTGGGATATGTGCCAATCGAACAGCAAGAAAAAGAAAACAAAGAAATCGGAGCGATTAGCGTAGATGCTATTTATACTCCGATCAAAAGAGTGAATTATACTGTAGAAGATATGCGTGTGGGAAAAAGAACTGATTATAATAAGATTAATCTGGAAATAGAAACCGATGGCAGCATCACTCCGCAAGAAGCTTTTGAAAAATCAGTCCAAATTCTCTTGGATCAGTTTTCCGTTTTGGCCGGCTTATCTGAAGGGGAAAAAGCTGAGGAAAAAGTTGCAGTCGTGGAAAAAGTGGAAAAAAAGAAAGAAGCCGTTGAAGAAGCGGAAGACCCACTGAAAACTAAAGTGATTGAACTGAAAAATATTTCAACTCGAACCCAGAATATTTTGGAAAAAAATAAGATTGTCAAAATCAAAGATATTTTGAAATTGAGTGAAAAAGAAATTATGGAATTGGAAGGAATGGGAGAAAGAGGAGTGAGAGAAATCAAGAAATCTATCGGAGAATTTGGTTTGACTCTCAAGCAATAATAATATTACAAGATTGATCTTATATGCAGCATAAAAAAAGTGGCAGAAAATTTGGTAGAATCAGAAAAGTCCGCAAAGCTTTTATTAAAACGCTTTTGGGCAGTTTGATTTTGCACGAAAAAATTACGACGACGGAAGCCCGAGCCAAAGAATTGAAATCCAAAATTGACCGAATTATCAACAAAGGAAAAAAAGCTAAAGATAAGGAGAAAAAAATTACTGTTATTCGGGAATTACTGAAATCCCTTCCAGAAAAAGCCGCGATTAAAGTAACCGGAGAATTCGTGAATAAGTTTGATTCTCGAAATAGCGGTTATACCCGAATTATTAAACTGGGCGGCCGCAAAAGCGATAGCGCCAAAATGGCTGTAATTGAATTTGTTTAAATTTATGCCCAGTAGTGATCCGCCAAACGGGCGAAGATTTTACTGGGCACACTAATCAATTTTATATCACTCGCCTTAATGAATTAATAATTTATTGTAGGCGGACTACTACTGGGTATGGAAAGAAAATATTATCTCATTGATGCCAAAGAAAGCAATCTCGGACGCATGGCGACAGCCATAGCCAGAGTTTTGAGTGGCAAAGGAAAAGTGGATTTCACTCCTCATATTGACGGGGGGGATTTTGTGGTGGTGATCAATTCGGACAAGTTGCAAGTGACCGGAAAAAAAATGAGAGACAAAATTTATCACAGTTTTAGCGGATATCCAAGCGGAATCACCTCTGTTCAACTTCAAAAACAATTGCAAACCGATTCCAGGAAAATTATCAAAGGCGCAGTGAACGGCATGCTGCCAAAAAATAAATTGCGCAGTCCTCGAATGAAAAGAATGCTTATTTATAAGGATGAAAAACACACTCACAAGATTGAAACTAAAATTAATTAAAAATATTATTTTATATGGTTGCTACTAAGAGAAAAAAAGCGGAAAAAACTGAAGTTAAAGCTAAGACTAAGGCTAAAACTGAAATCAAGGCTGATGAAGTAAAAGCTGAAATTGAAGCTGAAGTTAAACCTGAAGTAAAAGCTACAGTTAAAACCGAAAAAGATGCGGTCAAGGAAGAAAAAACTCCAAAAGAAAGATATTTTTATGCTGTTGGCAGAAGAAAAGCATCGGTGGCTCAAGTGAGGATTTATCCTAATGATAAAGCGACTGAAGATGGTTTGATTGTCAACAAAAAGAAAATGACTGAATATTTTCCGGTACTTTTTTTGCAGAATATTTTTGCTTCTCCTTTGAAAGTGGTGGATGCTTTTGGAAAATTTGAAGTTTCTGTTCTGGTGCGAGGCGGGGGTTTTCGAGGGCAAGCGGAAGCCGTCAAACTGGGCATTTCCAAGGCTTTGGTAGTCTTTAATCCTGAATATAAGAAGAAACTGAAAGAAGGCGGCTTTATGACTCGGGATTCAAGAGTGGTGGAACGCAAGAAACCGGGACTCAAGAAAGCCAGAAAAGCTCCTCAATGGGCTAAGCGTTAACGTAAATTTATTCCATATAAAAACAGGGACAAAACCCTGTTTTCTGTTATTATTAAGTAAAGCTTAATTATTTTAGGAAATTCATGATAAATAATTGGAAAAAACAATTGGGAGAGCTCAGTGGCAATTTGACTACCAATGAATATATGCCCGAAAAGATTTGCAAGGAGCTATTAAAAGAAGACTTGTCATTAAAAAATAAGCTGTCTTTTGAAGAGATAGATTTTCCCAATCAGGCAGGCATTTCGGGTAAAGTAAAAGGATTTAATATACTTTCAGGATTGCAGAGAATTCACAAAAAAGGATGTTTAACGCTTTATAGGGCCGTGAGGTTTCCAACCTACAAAAGGATCTATGAAATGGTTTCTTCTTTTGGCTGTTCTATTGCTAATTATGAGCAAGAAAGGATTTTAGAATTATATCATGACAAAAAATATCAAACAAAAAGGAGTGAAATTAGAAAAAATAAAAACTTCTGGATTATTCCGCAAGAAAAAGTAGTGCCAGGCCTGCCAATGTTTTCGTCAGTCAATGACGCCCTCCAAATCCACAGAGCTTATAGAAGCAAAAAGGATAAAGTGGCTATGATAGCGGTACATATTCCTTTTGAATTGATCGGAAAAAAAATAAAATTGATTTCAAATCCTGCCATTGATTTAGAATATGACGAATGCGAAAGAGATTATAAGATAATAGATTTCGCAAAAAAGAACGGACTTATTGATTTTGATTATACGGCGCTAAGAGCCAAAGGGATTGATTTACACGAGTTATATGCCCAGAATTTACCTTGGTGTCTAAAAGATTCCAATAAATTAGGCATCATGCAGGATTTCTTTGTACTGGATATTTACGAAATACAAGCTAATGATAGAAAGAAAATCAAGGATTTATTTCAGAATTCTAAATTATTAAAAGAAAATCAGTATTTTTTGCATGGTTTTTTTGGAGATCAAAATATTTTTGCCAGAAGAAAATCTAGATACTTGCCGTTCAGGTGCCAAAAAGTAAGCATAAAATAATATGAAAATAAAATTTATTTGCCTTAATCTTTGGTTCGGCGGAAAATTATTTGAACCAATTATTGAATTTCTCCAACGGGAGAAGCCGGACATTCTGGCTGTTCAAGAAGTTTACGATTCAAAGGATAAAAAAATAGAAGACAGGTTTCGCTCTGTTGAGGAAATAAAAAAGAGGCTTGGATTTAAATACGATTTTTTCTCTCCGGCTTGCGTGGCAGTATTCCCAGACAAAAAAATTCCAGCCGGAAACGCTATTTTTTCTCATTTTCCAATATCCAAATCCAATACCATTTTTATACATTCTTCTTTCGGAGAAGTTGAAAATTACGAAGCGCCTATAGCAATCGATTTTTCTTTTACTCCTCGCAATATGCAGCACGCTGAAATTAAAATTAACAATAATAAGCTTAACGTTTTTAATACCCAGGGAGTATGGGGAAAGGATAGCGCGGACAATGAAGATCGGCTAAAAATGAGCGAAGCAATAGTGCAAAATATTAAGGATAAGGAAAATGTAATTTTATGCGGGGATTTTAATATAACGCCTGAAACTCAAACCATTGGCAATATAGAAAAATATTTGAAAAATATATTTAAGGGAGAAATAAAAACCAGTTTCAATGTAAAGCAAAAAACAAATCCAATATTCTCTAGTCTTGTGGTGGATATGATTTTTGCCAGTCACAATTTAAAAATCGTAAATTACTATTGTCCCAAGGTTGATGTCTCGGACCATTTACCATTGGCAGCAATTTTTGAAGCTTAATAAATATGTAATATAACAGAAAATTTCTTAAAAAACCGCTTATTTTAGGCGTTTTTTTCTTCTTCTGATTGACAATTAGCTCATTTCGTGCTAGACTGAAATGAAGTTTTTTTAAAACAAATTTTGCCCATAAGGAGTGATAAAGGTGAATATAACTATATTAATTGGAATATTAGCTGGTTTTTTGCACATTCTAGCATTTGCTATTTATAACAAGCAAATGCTACGGGGAACTTCTTATCCCAATTCAGCTACTTGGACATTATGGACTTTTTTAACTGTCCTAAATGTTTCAAGTTATTTCGTGATGGGTGGTGATTTGGTAAAAAGTATTTTACCGATTGCAAGCTCTGTTGCTTGCGTTCTTACTTTCCTTTTCGCTATTTATAAAGGAAAGCTATCAAAAGTTGATCCATGGGATGGATTGGCATTAGGCATAGGAATAGTTGCCGGTTTAGTGTGGTGGTATTATAAATCCGCTACCTATGCCAATTTAATCCTTCAGATTTCAATTGCAGTTTCTTTTGTGCCAACATACCGTGGTGTCTGGAAGGATCCAAGGAAGGAAAAAGCTTTGCCTTGGTATATCTGGAGTTCTGCCTATGTGCTTAGTGTTATTGTGATTATACTTCGATGGCAAAATCAATATCAAGATCTGGCTTATCCAATCAACTGTCTTGTCTTGCATGCAGTTGTTGGTCTAATGACAAACAGAAACAAGGGGTGATAAAGAAAACTATTTCTTATATCACCTTTTTTATTGAAAGAGTCCGGTTTTTTCCGGGAAGATAATGACAGAGAGGCCGGTTTCTCCGTTTTCGTTGGTATCCGTGAAAAACAATTGATTGCTTGGAAGGCTTTCTACCGCCTCAGTTTTTTCGCCATTGAATTGGATGACATCAGTGATATTTTTTTGTCCGCGGTAATCCATTTCCACGGCTTTTATTTTTCCCCCAGCAGTAAAAAGAACATGTTCATAATCTTTTTCCCATTGGACATTGCTGATTTTTTGGGAAAATCGTAGAACGTCCATTTGTTCATTTTCAAATCTCACAGGCTGGGTATCCCAATCTCTCAAGAAATAGGCAAAAATTTCCCAATCATTCCAATAAAGTAATTTTTTTCCATCATCGGAAAACTGGAAATTTTCAACGTTCGAAGCCAATTTTCGGAAATATTGATCTTTCTCACCTCGGTTGAAAATGTAGAGATCTTTATTGTCTCGATTCCAGAGAGCGATTCTTCTTTCATCATAGGCCACAATTTTGTAATTTTTTGATTCATCAGGGGGGGCGTCAGTGACTTGCGTGGGATCATTTACTCCCGCTAAATCTCTTTGATATATTACACCGCCTGGCAACTGAAAATAATAGAGGCTGCCTCGGGTAATATCATAGCTTGAGATATTTTCCGCAATTAAAACTTTTTCCTTTGGATAATCAAGGCTTGCCCTATAGAGGTTATTGCTATCCATGTAGTAAATGAAATTTTTATGATCCGGATCCCAGCGTACTTTTTTTAGATTTTTGCTTTCAGTAACATCATTTAAATTAATAAGTTCTTGTGTATCAACTCCAGCTATCAAGTGATATTGGACGCCATCTTTGGAAGCAGGAATTATTAATCGGTGAGCCTGAGGAGCCCATTCGATATTTTCTTCCCGGTTAGTATCTGAATATTGATATCTTGGTTCGGAAAAAACCGTCTTGATTTCCATTGTAGTCAGATCAACAACGCCAACGGAAAGGCCTTGGTCAGTATTTTGAGTAAAAGCGCCTAATTTTTTTGAAGGTACTAAAAAAATTCTATCGATATTTTGAATAGGAGAAAATGTTTTCTGATATTCTTTTCGTGTCAAAAGGACATTCCAGAACTCAGTAGACAAGCCGCTATTGATGGTGATTTTTTTTGACCAATTATTAAAGTCGGGGTAGCTTACTTCCAAAAGATGTTCGCCTGGTTTTATGCCATCAATATGATAAGAATTATTCAAACTGCTGATTATTTGCCTGGCAACAGGCTTGCCATCGACAGTTATGTTAGCGGAACGTGGGTTGGATTCAATAGTAACGGATCCAGAATAAACAAAAATTCCACGGTCCGTATTGAAGCGGTAGCCGATAGTATAGAAGATAATCAGAACTGAAGTAGTTATAAAAAGAAGGACTAATGTCCAAAAAAATATTTTTTTAGGTAAATTGCTCCCCATAATATTGCTATAATGGTAATATAAAATTGGTGTTTTGTCTAGCTTTTCAGCATTGACTAATAATTATTTTACTGATACAATTTATCTTAGTTTTATAAAATAATTTACGCGCCCGCCTGCAACGCTTTGCGTAGCAATGCGGGCAGGATGGTAGCTCCTGCTTAATAAACAGGAGCAATTCGCGAATAATAATAAAATTAAGAAGTAAATATGCGCTGGTAGCTCAGTCGGTAGAGCACCTGCCTTTTAAGCAGAGGGTCGTGGGTTCGATTCCCTCCCAGCGCACATAATTTTAAGAAAAGCTCAGTCGGTAGATCCGCCAGCTGGCGGACTTTTAAGCAGAGGGTCGTGGGTTCTCCGCCAGCCGGCGGACTCCCAGCGCACCAATATTGTACAAAGGAGGAAATGATAATGGAAATAATGAAAGAAAAGGGAGGTAGCACGTTTTTTTATAAAGATGAGGAAGCGTTGAAAAAAGGAGAGTGGCATGAATGGAGGAGTAATACTTCCACCCAAACTTGGTGGTCTGATGTGGTTGAATTATTAGTAGGGATCTGCGTTCCATTCTTAGTTTTTTCCTTGGAATGGAAAGAAAAAATTTCATTAAAAAAGAAGAACAGAAAAAGCCCAAAACTTTAAAAAGCAATGGGCTTTTCTTTTTTGGACTTTTTTCCTGTATGTATTATAATAAGAACATGAAAAAAGGAATCATAGTCTCTATTTCTATTCTTTCAGTTATTCTGTTATCTGGATGTTCTTCGGGATCATCTACTGGTTCTAGCCCTTCTTCTTCTGATTCAGCTGGAAGTGTTTGGAAATCAATCGATGGAGGAGAAAGCTGGAATTCCATAGTGAAAACCAATAATAATGGTAATATTGCTTCAGTCAATATCCTTTCTATCGCGATTGATTCAACCAATAGCCAAATTATTTTTTTGGGAACGGAAAAAGATGGAATGTTTAAATCCACTAATGGTGGCGATGAATGGGTCAAAAATAATCTTGCGCTTGGAAGAGTTTATGGATTGGCGATTGACAGCAAAAATGATCAAATTATTTATGCCGGAGGGATTTTCGGGAAACGGGGAAAAATTTTCAAAAGTGAGAATGGCGGAGATGAATGGAATGAAATATATTCCGAGCCGGCTGATGGAACTTTAATTTCTTCTTTGGAAATAAGCAAGATTGATACCAATATTCTTTATGTCGGAACAAATGAGGGAATGATTTTCAAAACTGCTGACGGAGGAGCAACTTGGAAAAATCTTTCAAAGACTGGTGGACCTGTAGTTGAAATTACTTTTGATCCGATGAATGACAGCGCGATTTATTTCGGAATTTTCAATGAAGGAATTATCAGAACCAAAGATCAAGGAAAAAGTTTTGAAAATTTGAATGATATTTTGAAAAAAAATGGGTTTGATGCAAAAGTAAATTCCATCGCCATTGATCAGCAGAAAAGTGGAGTAGTGTATGTCGGATTGGATAAAGGAATGCTGAGAGGAACAGAATACGGGAATAAATGGGAGGCTGTGAATATATTGGAGACTTCCAAAAAATTTCCCATAAAAGCCATATCAATTAATCCGCAGAATTCCAATGAAATAATTTATAACAGCGCTCAGGCACTTTACAAGTCGGTTGATGGGGGAATAAATTGGGCAACTAATCAAATGTTGTCAGGAAAAATAGTAGAAATTATCAAGTATGATCCAACAGACACAAAAACTATGTTTTTGGGATTAAGAAAAATGTAAATTAATTATTATAAATAATTATGGATCAAAAAATAATTGAAGAAAAAAGCAAAAATCTGGAAGACGCGATAATTCACTTCAAGGAAGAAATAGGAAAAATCAGGACAGGCAGAGCCAGCACAGCATTGGTGGAAAATCTGATGGTTGATTACTATGGCAGCAAGGCTCCAATCAAGCAGATTGCCAGTATTAATGTTCCGGAGCCTCGGCTGATTACAATCCAGCCATGGGATCGGGATAGTTTGGTAGCGATTGAAGTGGCTATCCGTGAATCTGATCTGGGTCTTAATCCGAACAATGATGGACAGGTAATCAGGCTTAATTTGCCTCCGCTTACCGAAGAAAGACGCAAGGATTTAGTGAAAGTTTTGAATAAAGTTTCCGAGGAATCACGCATCTCAATCAGAAATATCAGGGAAGAATTTTGGAAAAAAATCCAAAAAGAAGAAGCAGACGGAAAAATATCGGAAGACGATAAATTCAGAGAAAAAGATAATTTGCAAAAAACAGTCGACGAGTATAATGAAAAAGTGGAAGAGATAAGAAAAAAGAAGGAAGAAGAAATAATGACAGTTTAATTGCGAAACGCAAAGCTCGAAATATATTTTTGAGCATTGTGGTTTTGTTTTACAGTTCATATGATGACACTGATAGTTTTTATAATTACCCTAGGAATTTTGATTTTTGTCCACGAGTTGGGACATTTTTTGATTGCTCGAAGAAATGGAATTAAAGTCGATGAATTTGGATTTGGTTTTCCCCCGAGATTTTTCGGAATTCAATGTCTTATTGGAAAGAAAAAAGTAGTCGTATCAATAAAAGAAAAAATTAATGTTGAAATTTCAGATGAAAAGCGAGGAAATATAGAAACTATAAGAGAAATGGCCGTGGATAAAATTGAAGAAGTGGATGAATATGTCCCGGTTAAAAAATGGCGTTTTATTTGGGGAAAAAGAGATACGGAAAAAGAATGGGAAAACAAAGATAATTTGAAAGAAGGAACGATTTATTCCATAAATTGGTTTCCTATCGGCGGATTTGTGAAAATTAAAGGAGAGGACGGGGCATCAAAAAAAGATCCGGACAGTTTTGCGAGCAAATCCGCCTGGCAAAGAATAAAAGTTCTTCTGGCGGGAGTGGCGATGAATTTTGTTCTGGCTTGGCTGTTATTCTCTGCTGTTTTAATGATGGGCGCCCCTAAAGAAGTTCCTGAAGGAACTTCTGGTTCAAAAGTACAAATAATCCAAGTTATTAAGGATTCCCCGGCCGCTGCAATGGGTATGAAAGAAGGAGATGAAATTTTGGAAGTTTGCACGGGTGTTGCTCAACAATGTGAAAAAATTTCAGCAGTCACTCAATTTCAAAAAGTTGTTTCTGATAATAAAGGCCAAAATATTATTTTGAAAATAAAAAGAGGAGAAAGTGCAATTCAGTTGGCGGGCGTTCCGCGATTATCTCCGCCGGAAGGGCAAGGACCACTTGGCGTTTCTCCTGCTCAAACTGCCATTGTCCGCTCGTCTTTTTTTCAAGCTTTTTATCAAGGTCTGGTAATGATATTTAATTTTTTGGTGCTGCTTTTTAACCTTATCAAAGATCTTTTGATGGGAAAAAGCACGGGAATGGAAATATCGGGACCGGTAAAAATTTATTCTTATACCGGGCAGGTAGCGCAATTGGGACTTATTTATGTCATGAATTTTATTGCTATTCTTAGTCTTAATCTGGGAGTTGTTAATGCTCTTCCTATTCCTGCTTTAGATGGTGGCAGAGTGTTGTTTGTTCTCATAAACAAGGTGAAAAAAAAGCCACTAGCCGAAGAAACAGAACATGCGGTGAATACTATCGGTTTTGTTTTTTTGATGACTCTGATGGTCTTTGTGGCTTTGCGTGATGTAGTCAGTCTGGATATTTGGGATAAATTTAGAGGTCTTTTTTAACTCACTCTTGACATAAAAATTATCTCTGGTATTATAGGTTTAATTTCAAAAACATAAAAACTCAAAGGCTGTTTTTAAACAGCATTTTTTAATCACTAATATTTACTTGCGCATTGCTTAGCGGATAAAATTAAGCTGGCGCGCGGGCATGAAAAAATGACTAGATTTATTACTGCGGAAGGATTGAAAAAATTAAAGGACGAATTGGAATCCAGAAAAACTCAAAAAAGGCAGGAAATCGCCAATGCCATCAAAGACGCCAAAGAGCAAGGCGATCTAAGTGAAAATGCGGATTATACCGAAGCCAAGCACCAGCAAGATGAAAATGAATTGCGCATTGCGGAACTAGAAATGGTTATCAAGGAATTTCAAGTGGTTTCTCACACTCAATCCAATTCAGTCCAGATCGGATCGAAAGTCAAAGTGAAATTTAATGGCTCTGAAATGGAATTTCAGATAGTCGGCTCGAAAGAAGCTAATCCGACAGTGATGAAAATTTCTAATGAATCTCCGATGGGCAGAGCTTTTCTGGAAAAAAAGAAAGGTGATGAAGTGAATGTAGAAACTCCGAAAGGAAAGGTGAAATATAAAATTTTGGATGTCAAATAATTTTCTTCAGCACAAAATACTCGTCTTTTTTTAGAGCGGGTTTTTTGTTGCCAATTTCTCTAAAATAAGGTAAATTATAAACATATGCGCGAAGATATCATCAAAACTAAATTAAGCAAATTAGAGAATCTCAAAAGTTTTGGCATGGATCCTTATCCGGAAAAAACCGCCAAAAGCATTTCTAATGGCGCGGCTTTGGAACAGTTCGATAGTCTTGCTTCCACAGAAATAACTTTAGCTGGCCGAGTGCGGTCGCTGCGACCAATGGGCGGCTCAGCTTTTGCTCACATTGAAGATGGATCAGGAAAGATCCAGCTTTTTCTCAATAAAAAAAATATTCCAGAAGAAAAATATAAACTTTTTGTAAATAATATTGAAGTCGGGGATTTTGTGGAAGCCAGGGGAAAGCTTTTCAAAACCAAGCAAGACGAAAAAACTTTGGAAGTTACCGATTGGAAAATTTTGTCAAAAATTCTTCGTCCGGTGCCGACTGAATATTATGGAATGAAAGATCAAGAAGAATTGCTCCGAAAGCGTTATTTGGATCTTCTAATGAATCCGGAAACCAAAGAACTTTTCAGAAAGAAAAATATTTTCTGGCAGACAATCAGGAATTTTCTTACGACGGAAAAATTTTTAGAAGTCCAAACTTCGGTCTTGGAACATATCCCGGGAGGAGCAGAGGCTGAACCGTTTGTGACGCATTATAATGCCTTGGACGGTGATTTATATCTGCGTATCTCGTTGGAGCTGGCTCTCAAGAGGTTGCTGGTTGGAGGATATGAAAAAGTTTTTGAAATTGGAAGAGTTTTCCGCAATGAAGGCATGGACCGGGATCATTTGCAAGAATATGACATGATGGAATTTTATGCGTCATATTGGGATTTGCAAAAAGGCATGGAATTTTCGGAAAAATTATATAAAGAAATAGCTTTTCAAGTTCTGGATGGTTACGAACATGAATATGACCACGTAAAATCCGCTGATACGGATCACGTGGCAAGAAACTATAAAATAAATTGGGAAAATAAGTTTCCGGTAGTGGATTATTTTGAAGTATTCAAAAAAGAAACCGGCATGGATTTGAATCAAGAAATAAATATTGATGAATTGCATAAAAAAGCCACAGAACTAAAAATAAAATATGAAAAAACCGCAGGCGAGGGTAGGTTGATTGATTTGATATACAAAAAAACTGTTCGGCCAAAATTAATCCAGCCGTGTTTCTTGATTGGCCATCCAATTGAGGTTTCTCCTTTGGCAAAAAAAGACCCAAAAAATCCAAAAAAAGTTTTGCGTTTTCAAGTGGTGGCTGGAGGGTCGGAACTTTGCAATGCTTTTTCCGAACTCAATGATCCAATTGATCAAAAAGCAAGATTTGAGGCACAAATGAAACTGCGGGAAGCAGGGGACAAGGAAGCCCAGATGTTAGATGAAGATTTCGTGGAGGCCTTGGAATACGGCATGCCACCGGCGTTCGGATTTGGCATGAGTGAAAGATTTTTCTCTTTTCTTCTTAATAAATCTACTCGCGAAACCGTCATTTTCCCGGCAATGAAAACAAAATAAATTGTGAAATTGAAATGCAATGAAAATAACCCTTTGCGGGAGCGTAAAATTTGCGGATAAATTAGTGGAAATTTATCGGGAATTGGAAAAGATCGGTCATCAGCCGATGATGCACGAAGAAATGTTTGGCATTGCGGACGGAACCGCCAAAGAATTGATTGATGGAATATCCATGGATCATGCCGAAGTCAAACGCAAGAATAATTTTATCCGTTGGTGGCATGATTGTATTAAAAGCGGTGATGCTGTGCTTATTTGCAATTTTGATAAAAACGGAATCAAAAATTATATTGGAGGAAACACTTTGATGGAAATCGGATTTGCCCATGTGAATGATAAAAAAGTATTTTTGCTGAATCCAATTCCGGAAGATGTTTCATATGCCGATGAAATTAAAGCCATGGTGGATGAAATAATTGATGGAAATTTGGAAAAAATAAAATGAGAATCACGTCCTTGAAAAAAAAAGAGGATAGTGTAGAATAGATATATCGTAATTATTTTTTTCTGGAAAGCTTTATGACGCTAGATTTTTTCATCAAGAACCAGTGGATAATTTGGGTGTTGATACTCTGGATGATTCCATGGAAGGGAATAGCTCTCTGGAAATCAGCGCGCAATGGGCATAGGACATGGTTCATAGTGTTGCTTTTTATTAATACCCTTGCTATCTTGGATGTCGTTTACATAGTTTTTTTCAGCGGAGAAAAAGAAGTGGAAAAAAAAGAGTCGATTAATAATAATAAACGGATGATTATTTAATTCGGATAAATATTTCATCCATAATCGCGATAGAATAATAGAAGAGATGTAGTAGCCTGTGGATAACTTTTAAAAATAGCTTGTTTAAGCTATTTTTTTGTTGCCAAGAAAGTGTTGACAGATGTTTCTGGGTGGAATAAAATAGAGCTAAAGACAATAAGAGTGGGGGAAAGTGGATTTTTTAAAATACAATAAAAATTCCTCCGCAATTCTTTTTATGTTCATCGGAGAGTATTCCCATTCCATAGATCCAAAAAAAAGATTGGCGGTTCCGTCAAAGTTTAAAAATGATTTGAAAAAAAAAGTTGTGATTACGCGCGGACTGGATAAATGCTTGTTCGTTTATCCGATGAAGGTTTGGGAAAAGCTAGCTAGCAAATTGGGAACATTGCCTGTAGGAGAATCAAAAACCAGAAGCTTTATTCGATTGATGTTGGCAGGAGCAATTGATGCCGACATAGACAGCCAAGGAAGAATTTTGATTCCTGATTATTTGAAAGATTATGCCGACCTGAAGAAGAATGTGACCATCGCCGGAGTCTATGATCGATTGGAAATCTGGGACGAAAAGAAATGGAACGCATACAAGAATAGTGCTGAAAAAAATACGGATGAGATAGCAGAGCAGCTGGGAAAATTGGGAGTATATTAAAATTTTTGAATTTTTAATTTTTAAATAAATTATAATTTCTAATGTTTAAAAATTTAGTTATTAAGATTTATTTATAAAATTATAAAATTAAAAATTGGAAATTAATAAATAGATGTCTATTCATAAATCAGTAATGCTCGAGGAGGCGATTGAGGCGTTAAAGCTAAAAAACGGCGATGTAGTGGTGGACGCAACTTTGGGAGGTGGAGGGCACAGCTTGGAAATTATCAAAAGAATTCTGCCAAAAGGAAAATTAATTGCGATTGACCAAGACTCGGAAGCGATAAAAAAATTTGAAGAAGTTTTAGATAAGTTGAAGTTCAAACCAAAAAAAGAAAACATCAGTTTGAATCACGGAAATTTTTCCGATTTGGAAAGCATTTTGAAAAACAACAAGATATTCAAAGTTTCGGCCGTTCTGGCAGATCTCGGAATTTCTTCTGACCAATTGGATAGTTCTGAAAGAGGATTCAGTTTTCAAAAGAATGCCCAACTGGACATGCGGATGGATCAGAGCAGGAAACTGAGCGCTTGGAATGTGGTAAATGAATATCCCGGAGAAAGCTTGGAAAGAATTCTCCGAGAATACGGTGAAGAAAAATTTGCTTATTATATTGCCAAAACTATTACCAATGCCAGAAAAAATAAAAGCGTCGATACGACGGATGAACTGGTTGAAATTATCGGAAACTCCGTTCCGGGAAGCTATAAAAGGAGAAAGATTCATTTTGCCACCAAGTCGTTCCAAGCTATTCGGATGGAGGTGAATAATGAGAAACAGAATCTGGGTATCTTTTTGAAAAAAGCCATTGAAGTTTTAAATAAAAAAGGAAGATTAGCGGTCATTACTTTCCATTCGGGAGAAGATAGAATGGTTAAAAATATTTTTAGGGAAAATGCAAGGGGATGCATTTGCCCGAAAGAATTTCCAGTCTGTCGCTGCGCCAATATGCCAAGTGTGGCAGTGATAACCAAAAAACCTATTTCTCCCGGCGCGAGAGAAATAGCCGATAACCCAAGGGCTAGAAGCGCCAAATTGAGAATAATTGAAAAAATTCACCCAGTTAAATCCGCCTAAAGCGGTCCCGCGGAGCGGGAATTTAACGGGGTAAATAAATATTTTTTGTAGGGGGACTACAAAAAATCATGAAAGCAAGGACAAATTTTGTCCTGACCGATAGCTGTTGCTATTGGCAGCCAAAAACAAAAAGAAATATAAACAATAAAAAAGAAAAAATTCTGGGTTTTATCAATCCTACTTTTGTGTTGGTTGCTTTCATCATCTTGGCTGGAATTTTGTATCTCTATTCAATAAACAAAAGCGCTGCCAAGGGCTATCAATATAAGCAGGTAGAAAAAGACATTACTGAACTGAAAAATGAGAATGAACAGCTAAAGATCAAAGAAGCTCAACTTAAATCACTTTATTTCCTGGAGGAAGCCAGCAAAAATTTGGATATGACCGGAACAAAAAGCGTCAGTTATATAGAAGAAAGCGGGCCGGTGGCTTTAAAATGATTTAATATTGATGCTATGAAAAAAATAGGGCTAAACAACGGAAGTTCTTTGGCTGGGATGACTTTTGGGCACTGGAGGATTTATTCTCTGGTTTTTTTTGTCTTTTTTATGGCCGTTTGCGTAGGAATTAAATTATATTTTCTTCAAGTTACTAATTATAAAGTTTATCAAGACAGAGCTGAAAATCAGCACAAAGTTTTTCAAACCCTCAATCCTAATCGGGGAGAAATATATCTTTCTGACGAAAAAGATCCCTATCCTGTGGCAGTCAATCGGCAAATGCAAATGGTTTATATTGTTCCCAAGGAAATTGAGGATAAAAATATGGTTGCGGAAAACTTAGCGGGAATTTTGCAGATTGATAAAAGTATGTTGGATGAAAAAATGTCCAATCCGGAAGATATGTTTGAAATCATAAAACATAAATTGATTGACGAAGAAGTTTCCCAGATTAAAGAACTGAAAATAAAAGGCATTTATCTTACTCCGGAAACTTTCCGATTTTATCCATCAGGAGAATTGGCATCGCAAGTAGTTGGATTTGTAGGATCTGACGGAAAAGAAATGAGAGGGATGTATGGAATTGAAGCTTCTCTGAATGATAAGCTAGAGGGAAAATCAGGTTCTCTTTCTCAAGAAAAAGATACTAGAGGCGGGTGGATTTCTACTGCTAATCGAGAAATAAATCCGGGCGAAGACGGAGTTGATTTGATTCTTACCATCAATCATACAGTCCAATATGAAACGGAAAAAATCCTGAAGGAAACAGTGGAAAAGCATCAAGCTGACAATGGAACGGCTATTGTCATGGCTCCGAAGAGCGGAAAAATATTAGCCATGGCCAACTATCCATCCTTTAATCCTAATGAATACAGTCAAGTTGAAGATATTTCAGTTTTTGCCAATCCGGCAGTGGATTCTGTCTATGAGTCGGGATCGGTTTTCAAGGCTTTCACTATGTCGGCGGGAATTGATGATGGCAAAGTAAATCCGGACACAACTTATGTGGATTCCGGTGGGGTGCACGAGGCGGGATATGAAATCAGGAATTCCGACAATAAAGCTAATGGGAAACAAACCATGACTCAGGTTTTGGAAAAATCTATCAACACGGGAGTTATTTTTGTGGAAAAATTACTTGGCAACCAAAAGTTTGCCGATTACGTCGAGAGGTTTGGATTTGGAACAAAAACTAATGTTGATCTTCCGGGGGAAATCAATGGTAATATTACCAATTTGGACAATTTGAAAAGCAACATTCAGTTTTTTACGTCTTCCTTTGGACAAGGAATCTCTGTCACGCCATTGCAATTAATAAATGGCTATGCGGCTATTGCTAATGGTGGGATGTTGATGAAACCACAAATTATTGATAAAATAGCTTATCCGGATGGCCATATGGAAGAAATCCAGCCTCAGGAAATAAAGAGGGTGATAACGCAAGATTCGGCCAATCAGATAGCTAAAATGCTTCGCAGCGTGGTGGTAAATGGGCATGGCAAGAAAGCGGATGTGCCGGGATACCTTGTAGCTGGAAAAACCGGAACAGCTCAAGTTCCCAAAAGCGATGGCAGGGGATACGAGGACGGCATAACTATTGGGTCGTTTGCCGGCTTTGCGCCGATGGATGATCCGCAATTTGTGGTGCTGGTAAAAATTTATCATCCTAAAGATGTTCAATGGGCGGAATCAACAGCAGGACCGGCTTTCGGAAAAATCATGAAATTTCTTTTTGATTATTATGGCGTGGAACCGACCGAAAGTTATGATATCAATAAATTGAACCAAGCGCAGCAAATAAGTGAACCGACAACCCCTCCAGTTTCAACGGTTGTAGAAGAAAAAACGAAAAAAGATAAGAAGAAAAAATAGTATGCGAAAAGCGCACTACGAATGCGCTCATTCGAATAAAAAATTCGTAGATTCGCATTTCAGCCAGAGGCTGATCCGCCTTTGGCGGAAATTCAACATTAGATTCGAATCGGTATTATGGCTAAGTCAAAAAAATTAATTTATCTCGAAAAAATACTCCAGTTGATGGCTAAAATAGTCATCAATAAATATAAGCCGAAAATTGTCGGCATTACCGGATCAGTCGGGAAAACTTCTGCCAAAACAGCGGTGGATTTGGTTTTGTCCACGAAATTCCGAGTCAGGAGCAATCAAAAAAATTATAACAATGAAGTGGGGATTCCGTTGACAATAATTGGAGCGGAATCCGGAGGAAAATCTTTCCTGAAATGGCTGGGAGTTTTTTTGAAATGGATTATCATTATTATTTTTCCAATCAAATATCCGGAAATTCTGGTTTTGGAAATGGGTGTGGATCGTCCGGGAGATATGGAATACCTTCTGAGTTTTATTCCGGTGGATGTTGGCATTATTACCAATATTTCCGGAAGTCATTTGGAATTTTTCAAAACTTTGGAAAATATTCTGGAAGAAAAAGGAAAAATTATCAAGAAACTTCCAGCGGATGGCACGGCAATTCTGAATGGAGATGACGGAAAATTAATGGCATTCAAAAATCAATCATCTGCTCCAGTTTCCGTTTTTGGATTCTCGGACAAGGCGCAATTCAAGGCGGAAAATATTTCTTTTTCAGAAGAGATGAGCGGAATTTATTTCCGGTTGAATTATAACGGAAAAAGCGTGCCAGTAAGGCTCAAGCATGTTTTAGCGGATTATCTGGTCTATGCGGCTCTCTCAGCAGTGGCAGTCGGAATTCATTTCAAAATAAATTTGGTGGATATTGCAGCGGCTTTGGAAAATTTTTCTCCTCTCCCGGGAAGAATGAATTTGATTCCGGCTATCAAAAAAAGCTATGCGATTGATGATTCCTATAACGCTTCGCCGACTTCTGTTTTGGCGGCACTAAAAATTTTGGAAAAAATATCTCCCAAAAGAAAACTGGTGGTTTTGGGAGATATGTTGGAATTAGGGGACGAAGAAGAAAAGGGACATCGTGAAGTAGGGAAAAAAGTTTTTGAAATAAAAGCCGATTTATTTTTTTCCATTGGCGGACGGATGGAGGCAACAGTCAAAGAATTGCGGTCATTGGGATATCCGGAGGAAAAAATATTTTATTTTGATAATCCTGAAATTTTAGGACGAAAACTGCAGGAAGAAATCCGAGAAGGGGATTTGATTTTAGTCAAAGGCTCACAGGGAATGAGGATGGAAAAAGTAGTGGAGGAAATTATGGCTGAGCCGCAAAAAGCAGGGGAACTTTTATGCCGGCAAGATACTAGCTGGAAAAAGGCCTAAAACAAAAATAAATTTGAGTTAAGCTATTCACAGTTGACCCCGTAGTGAAATTTGGACTGGTTGCGCCGAAAATGTTAATTTGTCCAAATTCTACGGGGTTGACAAGTGGGTAAAAAAGGAGTATAATGGGGCGGTAAAGTAGATTTCTAGCCAAAACAAAAATACAGCTAAATAGAGCTAAAAATCAAAGTTAAACCAAAAAGTTGCTTTGAAAACAGAAGACAGTTTCTCGTCAGGGGAGTTGTCTTTTGTTCGTTTTTTGGGTAGTTTTTAAAATTTTTTCAGTTCTATTAAATTTAATAGGATAGAAAGGAGGGATTTTTATGAAAAATTCCAAAAGAGTTTCGATTGGAGATATAGAAGGGATAAAATTAATCTGTGATGAAACCGAAGGTTGGTTAAGAATTATTCCCTATCTGTACGTTGAAAAAAATGCGTATTATAGGATGTTGGAAGACAAAGAAGATGGCCAACCAGTCAAGCCTGACGAAGAATACATAAAGCTTGCAATGGAAATGTTCAGGGATATAGGACTATCCATTGTGGATAATTTGTCTTATCAAGCTTTTTGTGTTCAAGAGATTTGTAGCTGTCATCATGTCATTCGTTTTGAAAAAAATGAATCAGAACATGCCATCAGCTCAAATCATAATCAATTTTTCAAAGAGCATCCGCTTCCAAGTTCTATATTCAAAAGCCGCAATTAAAAATTTGCAACTATAAACAGAAAGGAGAATTATATTGCAAGAAGTATTTTAGTAACCCCATTGGCGAAGTTCAAAATTGAATTTCAATAAGCCGATGGGGTTTTTCTATTTCACTTAATTTTTTTAACTGAAATTTTATTCAACCAGCGCTTTATTTAGCTAGTGTTTTATTCACAAAACACTTTCCGACATATACTTCATTACTATATAGTAATGAAGTATTGGTTGATTTTTATATTTTAGTTATTCATATGAGTTAGTTAGAATTATGCTATTTGGTTTGTCTTGAAAAAAAGTGGAATAACTGATAAATTGAGTTATATGCCGCCATCGTCTAGCCCGGTCTAGGACATCAGGTTCTCATCCTGAAGATCAGGGGTTCGAATCCCCTTGGCGGTACTGCGAAAAATTCACAAAATTCTCACGGAAAGGATTTTATTCATCTCGCAGCGCCGCTGTGATATAATCGATATATGATTTTTCGCAGTCGGGCGATGGCCGAGAAACGGACATTTTGCGCGACAAAAAAATAAAATTATGCTTTTATATCACGGATCAAAAAGAAAATTGGATAAATTAACCTCTCAGCAAGCGAAAGGGGGAACTAAATAAATTTCATTTGACAATTTTATTATTTGAATTAATATTATATCAATTTGCTATTTAACATTTTAAAGAGGAGTTGAGTATGCCTCCAAAAAGAACACGCCCTATTTCTAAGAAGAAGAACGTCAGAAAATTGTCTGCGAAATCTTTTAATGAAAAAATATTGGATGCTCTTGAAGAGGAGCAGAAGAAAAACGAATTAATGTTAAGTAGTTTTACAATTAATAAATACGGAACTGATAGGTAATTTTTTTAAGGAGGACTTATTGAAAAGAAAAATTAGATGTCAGGGGCATGGAACTCAAAAGAAAAGGAAAAAGAGGAAGAAGAAAAAAATAAGGAGAAAAAAATTATGAACAACAGGGGAAGTGAAAGCACTTCCCTTTTTAATTTCCAAATAAATCCCGCGCTTTTCAGAAAATAATCCAAATAAAAAACGGCTATTATTTTGTTTCACATAGAATCATGTGATTTATTCAAAATGATAGCCGCATCTAGTGACCCCGCTTTGTCTTAATTCTCTTTTGTTGTTGGGAAAAGAGCAACAAATCCATGGTCTTACTTCATGGCTAAATATCCGCCAGGAATAAATCCTGCACTCATTTTTTTTGTTTAAGAGCGGACATCTATAAGCCAAGTTGCAACAATCTCCGCATTGTTTACAGTCTCCTTTTCTATTCTCGTCTACTCCTATAGAAAGAATAGATGTAAACAATCGCACTAAAAGGAAAAAATACTTCCTCACTTCTCCCCCTTTCTTTGTTAAAAAACTTTTTATGATGGTTAAAATATTATGCTGAGTCATTCCTGCGGATATTTTATATTTTTCATTTAATTTAGTCAATTTTTCTCGCTTGTCTTTTTCGATTTTGATGGTAAAATAGAGAAAGTTAATTTTTAGGAAAAATTATTGAATTTATGGATAGCAAGGAAATTTTAGCTGATTTTAAGAAAAAAGTTGATGCCGAAATAGAAATTTATTTGGATAAGGCGATAAAGGAAGCTAAGCCGAGAGACAGGGTAATCGCTGATTCTCTAAAATACATAAAAAAAGTCATCCTTTCCGGAGGAAAACGTCTTCGCCCGGCTTTTATGTATTTTGGCTATTTGGCGGTTGGCGGAAAAGAAACGGGAAAAATAATAAAAACATCCGTAAGCATAGAACTGATCCATACTTTTCTTCTTGTCCATGATGATATTATTGACCGCGACTCCAAAAGGCATGGTTTGCCAACTATCAATAACCGCTATGAAAAAATAGCCAGGAAAATATTTTTTGGAAAAAATCCGGAGCACTTTGGAAATTCCATGGCCATCATAATCGGCGATATGATCGGAGCATTGGGCAATCAGGTTCTTTTTGATTCCAAATTCGATTCAAATTTAATCATGAAAGCATTGTCCAAATTGCAATCCATCGTTTCTATGACTGTTATTGGAGAAACTAAGGATGTTTATATAGAGAATCTGGGAAAGGCTAGTGAAAAGGAAATTATGAAAATGTATGAATATAAAACGGCCAAATACACAGTTGAAGGCCCTTTGCATTTGGGCGCAATTTTGGGAGGAGCGGATCAGAAAGTGTTGGAAAATATGACCAGTTTTTCCATTCCAATCGGAATTGCTTTCCAAATTCAAGACGATATCCTTGGGATTTTCGGGGATGAGAATAAAATTGGAAAACCGGTTGGTTCTGATATCAAGGGAGGCAAGCAAACTATTCTAATCGCTAAAGCCAGAGAAAATGGCAGTCGGGAACAAAAGCATATCCTGAAAGAGCTTCTTGGGAAAAAAGATTTGAATATTCAAGATATAAACAAAGTCAAAAAAATAATCAAAGAAACCGGGTCATTGGATTACGCGCAGGAACTTTCAAAAAAATTAGTTTCAGAAGGAGTTGAGATTATCAAAAAAACTAAAATAAGCAACGAAGCCAAAGATTTTTTGATTGATATTGCGAATTATTTAATTAATCGAAAATTATAAATAATAAAATTAAACTATGTCTGACAATCATTTGCCGGTTCATGTGGCCATTATTCCTGATGGCAACCGCCGCTGGGCGAAAGGAAAAGGATTGAAGCCTTGGGAAGGGCATGAAGAAGGCGCCAAAAATACGGAAAAATTGGTTTACAAAGCCTTAGATTTGGGAGTAAAATGCCTGACATTCTGGGGATCATCTTTGGAAAATCTAAAAAAAAGGCCGTTAAGTGAAAAAAGAGCATTGCTTTCAATTTATGAAAAATATTTTTCCCGGTTGATTGAAAGTGAAAGCGTTCACAAAAATAAAGTAAAGGTAAATTTTATTGGTCACTGGGAAGAACAATTTCCGGCAAGCCTCAAAAAAGTTATTTATAAAGTTATTGACCGGACGAAAAATTATCGCGAACGAGCGTTGAATTTTATGCTGGCATATAATGGCGATGACGAAATGATTGAGGCGGTGAAAAATATTGTCAAAAAATCAATTGCATGGAAAGATATTACCGCTGAAGAAATAAAAAGGAATTTAATGACCAAAGATTTGCCGACAGTGGATTTGCTGATCCGCACTGGAGGCGATCCGCACCTCAGCGTTGGATTTATGATGTGGGACATTGCAAACGCGCAACTATTTTTTTCGGAAAAATATTATCCGGATTTTAGCGAAAATGCACTTCAGGAGGCGATTGAGGAATATCAGAGAAGAGAGAAGAGAAACGGAAAATAATAGATAAAAATCCAAATATCAAAATCCAAATGTCAAATAAAATCCAAAATCTAATTTTTTAATTTTTTTATCGTTTGAATTTTATTGGAAATTTGAGCTTTGTCATTTGGATTTATTACATATATTTATGAAAAAAATACTTTTATTCTTACTTATACTATTTATTCCTCTTTTAGTTTCGGCTGAAAGCGGGAAAAAATCAGCCGTATATTTTTATGCCGACTGGTGTCCGCATTGCCAAAAAGTGAACGCCTATTTTACCGAGCAGGGATTTTATGAAAAATATGACATTCAAAAGCTGAATTTTGATGAGTCGGAAAATAAAATTTTGCTTCAGAAAATTTTTGTTGAAAAAGGACTCGAAAGCAAGCAAGTTGGCATACCGGCAATCATTATCGATGATAAATTAATTACAGGAGATCAAGATATTATTTCTAGTTTTCAAAAAAATATTGAAAATTCTAAAGGCACCACTGTTCAATTTATCGAGCAGGTGAAAAGCGGAAAAAAATCGGGAGAAGTCCCGATGGTCGCTCTCATTAGCGCAGCACTAGTGGATGCTATTAATCCTTGCGCTTTTGCGGTGCTCATTCTTCTGATTGCTACTGTTATCAATGCCAAAGGGAAAAACCAGGCTCTATATTCAGGAATAATGTTTTCTTTAGCAGTTTTTGTTTCATATTTTCTGATGGGATTGGGAGTATACAAGGCTATTACAATTTTCAATCTTCCGTTTTATATTTCCCTAGTTGTGGCAATAATTTCAATTTTAATAGGGTTGGCGAATCTAAAAGATGCGTTTTGGTATGGAAAAATATTTGTGATGGAAGTACCTTTCAGCTGGCGGCCGAAAATGCAATCTATCATTAAGCACGTGACTAATCCATTGGGTGCGGCAGGAGCGGGAGTTTTAGTTAGTTTATTTCTTCTTCCTTGTTCTAGTGGGCCATATGTTGTGATTCTCGGACTTATGGCGGAAAGAGTTGATTTGACAAAGACAATTTCTCTTCTGGCTTTATATAATCTGATTTTTGTTTTGCCGATGATCGGGATTACTCTGGCGATGTACTTTTTTAATCTGCGAGGAAAAAAATTGGAAGAATGGCGTCAAAAAAATCTGCGTTTGCTTCACGCGGTCGCAGGCACTATAATGTTATTATTGGGTATGTATTTAATTTACCTTAGAAGTTAATAATTTAATATAAAATAATAATATGTTTAAACCAGATGTGCAAAAAAAAGAGGAATCAAAAAAGGAAGTAAAAAATGCTGAAGAAGTTCTAAGTGAATTTGAATCTTGGGCTTATCAAAACGCTAAAACTAATGAAGATGCTAATTTTGTAAAAAGTCAGCTCGAAAGAATACAAATAGCTCAAGCTGCTGGCGATGAAAATGAAGCGGCAATGGCACGTGGTCAGATCGTAAGTATTTTTGAGGATTGGAAAAATAATATATATAAAAATAAAAATTAATATTAAAATATGGAAATACAATTTACAGACAAAAATTTTGAATCAGAAGTTTTGAAATCCGACAAAACAACTTTAGTGGATTTTTGGGCGCCTTGGTGCGGGCCTTGCCAAATGACGGGACCGATTATTGAAGAACTGGCAAAAGAAGTTGGCGATAAATTCAAGGTGGGAAAAATTAATGTGGATGACAATCCTGACACGGCGGCCAAATTTGGAATTATGTCCATTCCGGCTCTCAAAATTTTCAAAGGCGGAAAAGTGGTGAAAGAATTCGTCGGCGTGCAAAATAAAGATATTTTGAAGAGCGAATTGGAAAAAGCGTAAAAAATATGCCCGGTAGTGAAATTTTGACTGGTTTTTCTTTGAAAAACCGATTATATCGACTGGGAAATTAAAAGATAATTATTAATTATTTTTAAAATCTGAAGTTTGGCAATTTTATAAATTAAAATGTCAAAATTCTACTACCGGGATGGAAGAAAACACAAATAAAAAAACAATGGAAGAAATGATGGAGGAAAATTTGCGACTCATTCATGAAATCCACAAGATGACCAAAAGCGTGAAAAATTATGTGGTTGTTCAAAGAGTTTTAAGTGTTGTTTATCTTCTCTTAATCGTTGTTCCGCTTATTGTAAGTATTATTTATCTACCACCTCTTCTTAGTGGCGTAGTTGGACAATATCAAGAACTTTTATATGGAGATCGAAACGGTCAAACACAGAATGTTTTGAAAAATTCAAATCCGGGAAATGTTCAGGATGTTGCTCCGGGAATTTTAAAAATGTTTCAGGGTAACTAATTTTTTTAAATTTTATGGCAGAAAACAAAATCTACGATTTAATTATTGTCGGCGCCGGGCCTTCAGGGCTGGGCGCGTCAATTTATGCTTCGCGGTATAAATTGGACCACGTAGTAATTGGAAATGAAATTGGCGGACAAGTGGAAGAAGCTTCGGAAATTGAAAACTGGGCGGGAGAAATTTCCATTCCCGGAAAAACTCTGATGGAAAAATTTCAGCATCACGCGCATCATTTGGGCGGAAAAATTGTGCAATCCGATGTTTCGGCTATCACAAAAAATGGAGAAAATTTTGAAGTTTTGGCGGGAGTAGAAAAATATCAATCCAAAAGCATTATTCTGGCGCTGGGAATGAAACCAAGAAAAATGAATATTCCTGGCGAAGATAAATTTATCGGAAAAGGCATTTCTTATTGCGCCACTTGCGATGCCATGTTTTTCCGTGAAAAAGATGTGGTGATTGTTGGCGGGGGAGACGCAGCCGCAACGGCCGCTATTCATGTTTCTGAATTTGCCAAAAAAGTCTATGTTCTTTATCGCGATACGACTAATTGGGAACCATCTTGGGATGAACAGATGAAAAAAAATCCGAAAATAGAAATAATTCAATGTTCGGATATTAAAGAAGTGAAAGGCGACAGTAAAGTTGAGGGGCTTGTATATGAAACAGCAGTCGACCCCGTAAAATCGCCTGATGGCGATCACGGGGCAAGTAAGGAATTGTCAGTCCAAGGAATTTTTATTGAAATTGGCGCAGTGCCAGGTGTGGTTTTGGCACAAAATTTGGGAGTAAATTTGGATGAACAAAAATATATTATTGTGGATCAAACACAAATGACCAATGTGGATAATGTTTATGCTTCAGGCGATGTGACGACTGGATCCAACAAGTTCCGCCAAATCATCACAGCCGTCGCCGAAGGCGCCGTCGCCGCGGGAAGTGTTTATCGGAAATTAAAATTAAATAAGAAATAAATTATGAAATCAGAATCAATTGAATTATCCAAAAAAATCGGCGGGAAGATTGAAATAAAATCCAAAAAGAAATTGACGAAGAAAAATTTGTCGGTTTTGTATACTCCTGGGGTGGCGCAGGTTTCTTTGGCGGTGGCAAAAGACAAAAAACTTTCCTTTGAATATACTATTCGCAAAAACACGATTGCAGTTGTTTCTGACGGTTCAGCTGTGCTTGGATTGGGAAATATCGGACCGGAAGGCGCATTGCCGGTGATGGAAGGGAAAGCTTTGCTATTCAAGGAATTGGGCGGAGTGGATGCCTATCCAATTGTTTTGGCGACGCAGGACACGCAAGAAATTATCAAAATCGTGAAAGCTTTGGAGCCTACATTTGGAGGAATAAATTTGGAAGATATTTCCGCGCCGAGATGCTTTGAAATTGAAGAAACCTTGAAAAGGGAAATGAATATTCCGGTTTTTCATGATGATCAGCATGGAACAGCTATTGTGGTTTTGGCGGGACTGATTAATGCGTTGAAAGTGGTGAAAAAAAATGTGAAAAATATCAAAGTTGTTGTTTCCGGAGTGGGAGCGGCCGGTATTGCAATAACTAAATTACTGATAAAATATGGAGTGACAAATGTTATTTTGTCGGATAGCACCGGCATTGTTTATCGAGGCAGAAAAAATGGCATGAATCCGGCCAAGGAAAAAATGGCCGAAGTTACCAATCCAAAAAATATCAAAGGCACTTTGCGAGATGCCCTGAAGGATGCGGATGTTTTCATCGGAGTTTCCGCGCCTAATTTGCTGAAAGCTGAAGATATCAAAACGATGGCCAAAAATCCCATAGTTTTTGCAATGAGCAACCCAATTCCGGAAATTATGCCTGAAGAAGCCAAGAAAGGCGGAGTGGCAGTGATGGCGACCGGACGATCGGACTTTCCCAATCAGCTCAATAATGTTTTAGCTTTTCCGGGAATTTTTCGCGGAGCTTTGGACAGCCGGACAAAAATAATCACAGATGAGCATAAATTGAAAGCGGCGAAAGCCATTGCGGGCTTGGTAAAAAAGCCAAATAGTGGTAAAATAATACCGGAAGCGCTTGATCCGAAGGTAACTAAGGCGGTCGCAGGCGTTTTTAAATAAATTGTTCTTTACGAACTACGAATCACTACTAATATACGAATATAAAATTATTTTTTGCAAAATTTATTTTATTGCATTAGTATATTCGTAAATAATTTGTAGTTAGTATAAAATTTATGAAGATATACAAACAAAAAATAAATATCGAGAGCAAAATCCAAATTGAATTTATTGATATCACAACTCAGGTGGAGGATGTGATTTCGTCGTCCGGAATCCGAGAAGGCCAAGTTTTGGTTTTTTCTCCGCACACGACGATGAGTATAGCCGTCAATCATAATGAGCCGATGTTGATTCGCGATTTCGTGAAAATTTTATATAAAGTCGCTCCGATTGATGATCAATACTCGCATGATTTATTCGAACTTCGCAAAGATAAAAAAACAGACGGGAGAAGCAATGGCCACTCGCATTGCAAAACTCTTTTAATGGGAATTAGTGAAACAATTCCGGTGGAAAAAGGAAAACTAATGATAACCGAAAAACAGGCGATTTTTGCCATTGATTTTGACGGAGCTCGGAAGAGAGAACTGCTGATTCAAGTAATCGGTTTCTAATTTCTGCAGAATAACGAAACGCAACATTCAAACTATTATCTTCAAAATCCTTATTTTATGTTGCATTTTGTCCGTGATGCATATGAATAAATTAATCAATGATTTAATTGAAGAAGGATATTTGAAAACCCCGCTTATAATAGATGCTTTTTCGGAAATAGACAGGATTGAATTTGTTCAAAGTGAGTTTGAGGAAATGGCTGAAGCCAATATTCCTCTACCAATAGGGCACGGTCAGACAATTTCCCAGCCAATGACAGTAGCGCTTATGATGGAACTTTTGGATCCACAAAAAGACCAAAATATTTTGGATGTCGGAGCTGGTTCTGGGTGGACAACAGCCATTCTTTCATTTATTGTCGGTCCGAAAGGTAGAGTAACTGCCATTGAAAGGATTTCGGAACTTTGCGAATTAGGCCAAAAAAATGTCGATAAATTTAAATATGTGAAGAGCGGAATCGCTGAGTTTCATCAAGGAGATGGAAGCAAGGGATATGAACACAACGCTCCATATGATCGGATTTTAGTTTCTGCTGTGACTGAAGATATCCCTAAGGCGCTTAAGGATCAGCTGAAAATCGGGGGAAAAATTGTCATTCCGGTCAGAAATGACATTTGGTATCTCAAAAAAAATGGTGAAAATGATTTTTATAAAGAAGAATATCCTGGATTTTCATTTGTGCCGCTGATAGAAGAAAGCCGATAAATTAAGAAACAAGATTATTTTTAATAATAGTCAGTAAAATGAAAAAGATTATAATCATAATTTTTGTTATTGCTCTTGTAGTCGGAGCTGTTTTTTATTTTAGATATCAAGTCTATTATGGCTATAGCGGATATAAAGGGTTAGGGACTATTATTATTGAAAAAGGTGAAGGAAGCACGGAGGTTGCTAAAAAATTAAAAAAAGAGAAATTTATTTCTGGAGAAATTTATTTTCTATATTATCTTTGGTCCGAGAATCTTTCTGGAAAAATTTTTCCGGGAGAATATAAATTGAGTACAGGAATGACTATCCATGAAATAGCCGCTATAATCACGAAGGAAAAAAAGACAGATATCAAAATTACTTTTCCCGAAGGCTGGACCAGCAAGCAGATGGCCGAAAGAATAACCGCTAACGGATTGGATGGAGAGGGATTTTCGAAATTAACTAAAAATCCAGAAGTATTTCGGGACAACTATGATTTTTTGCAAGATCAAAAAATAAAAAATTTTGACGGGTATCTGTTTCCCGATACGTATTTTTTTGCGAAGGATGTGACTGCGGAAAATATAATCAAGAAAATGCTGGATAATTTTGCGCAGAAATTATCCGCTGATTTACGCCAAGAAATTACGAAGCAAGGAAAAGACATTAATAGCATAATTACTCTCGCAAGTATTATTGAAGGAGAAGTCCGAACCGATGAGGATCGTAAAATTGTCAGTGGAATATTTTGGAACCGAATCAAAGTTGGTCAAGCGCTTCAAAGTTGCGCCACTCTGGCTTATGTTTTGGGAGAAAAAAAGAAGCAATATTCTTTTGATGATACGCGGATTCAATCACCATATAATACTTATCTGAATAAAGGCCTTCCGCCTGGACCGATTTCCAATCCTGGACTATCCGCAATCAAGGCGGCTATTTATCCGACCGATTCGCAATATAATTATTTCTTGAGCGATCCTGAAACGGGGAAAACTATTTTTTCCAAAACAATAGACGAGCATAATGCCAATAAGGTTAAATATGGGTTGTAAAAATATTTCAGAATGCTAAAATAGAAATATGGAAAATAAGATTACGATGTATACCGACGGCGGGTCAAGAAACAACCCTGGTCCGGCGGCGGTTGGCGTTTGGATTCCGACTCTCAATCAGAAATACGGTGAATATATTGGAGAAAAAACCAATAATGAAGCGGAATATGAAGCTCTTATTTTCGGCCTGAAAAAAATAAAACAATTGCAGGGCAAGGATAAAGCGAAAAAAATTTCAGTGGAATGTTTTTTGGACAGCGAATTGGTGGTCAAGCAGTTGAATCATGAATATAAACTGCAAGAAAAACATATTCAAGAATTATTTTTGCAAATCTGGAATTTGATGCTGGATTTCCAGTCAGTCAGTTTCACTCATATTCCAAGAGAGAAAAACAAAGTTGCTGATGAAATGGTGAATAAGGCATTGGATGAGCAGGAAAGCCAAAAGAGTTTGATTTAGAATTTCCAATTTTTAATTATTAATTTTTTCAGCCTGAGGCTGATCCGCCTTTGGCGGAAAATAATTTATAATGATCGAATGTTTAAACATTAGAAATTATTTATAAAATTACAAAATTATAAAATTTAAAAATTTCATGACAAGACGCAAGAAGTATACAATTTGGATAATTATAATCGCAATTGTCGGCGGGGGAATTTATTATTATCAAAAATCAGGAAAACCAAAAACAGAATACACGACTGCTGATGTTCAGCGTGGAAATTTGTCGCAAACTGTTTCAGTGACAGGAGAAATCAATACGAACACGCAAATAGATTTGTCCTTGAAAAATACCGGAAGATTGCGGACACTCAAGGTTGATATTGGAGACAAAGTGAAAAAAGGACAACAGTTGGCAGTCATTGATGAAGGCACTTTGCTGGCTAATTTGCGAGCTGCTAGAGCGGATTTGGTTTATCAGAAAAAAACTTATGCAAGCGCGAAAGATAATGATGCATACGATAAAGATCAAAAAAATGCTCAGAAAGCCAAGGTTACATCAGCCGAAGAAGCGATTAATGCGGTTCTGGCACAATTGCGTGAAACAACTCTTGAATCTCCGATTGATGGAATCATAATTAAAAAAGAAGTCAATCAAGGAGAAATGGCCGTGGCTAATTCCGCTATTTTGACAGTGGCTGAAGAAGGGAATTTAATTTTGGAATCAAATATTCCCGAATCGGATATCGCTAAAGTAAAAATCGGACAAAAAGCGGATGTCACTTTTGATGCGTTGGGAATTTCCGAAAAATTCGAAGCGGAAGTTTTTGAAATCGATCCTGCTGCGACTGTTATTCAAGATGTTGTTTATTATCGCGTAAAATTGAAAATGAATCGCCAAGACGAAAGATTGAAAGCGGGAATGAGCAATGACATAGACATCAAAACTTCCGAACGAGAAAATGTTTTGATAATACCTTTACGAGCGATGAAAACCGAAGGCGGACAAAAAACCGTGGAAATTTTGAAAGACACAAAAACCAATACGATTGAAAAAAGAAACGTGACTTTGGGATTGGAAGGGGACGAAGGAATGGTGGAAGTTGTTTCAGGGATCAAAGGCGGGGAAAAAGTCATAACATTTACGAAGACACAATAAATTTTCAATAATCAATTCTCAATTTACAATGAATTTTTAATTAATAAATTTTCAAAAATTTGGTTATTGGAAAATTGATCATTGATTGAAAATTGTAAATTGTAAATTCCAAAATAAAAAGCCCGCTTACTTCTATGAAATTTTTTAAATCTCATAATTTCAGCGGGTGTATTAATATTAGATTACTCCTTCGAAAACAATCATTTCAACGTCATCTACGTGGAAAATAAAATGAAAAGTACCACATGTTCCGTTAATTAATCCCTCATGTACAAAATCAATTGTCATTGTTTGATGAGTTGAGGATTTAAAATAAACTGTTACTTCTTTTTTTTCGGTACCTTCAGACGCTTCTGATAAATAAGAGAGAAGACCTATATTTTTTACAGACATGTTCAATACCTCCTAGCTTTATTTAAAGCCAAAAATTGTTGTTAAGAAACACTTTTTAAACTAACTTTCAATTATACACCTATTTTATAATTATGTCAATCCCACTAATTCAAATCAAAAATTTGTGCAAGACCTATGGCGAAGGCGAGGCGGAAACTCCCGCGGTTTGCGGCGCCAATTTTTCCATTGAAAAAGGAGAATTCGTGGCTATTATGGGTCCTTCAGGATCAGGAAAATCAACATTGATGCAGATGCTGGGATTTTTGGATCGTCCAACAAGCGGGGAATATTTTTTTGAAGGACGCGAAATCAAAAATTTTTCCGATGATGAACTGGCAAAAATCCGCAACGAAAAAATCGGATTTGTTTTTCAATCCTTCAATCTTTTGCCCAGAACGAGCGTGACGGAAAATGTGGAACTCCCACTTCTCTATGACACGAAAAGATTAAAACGCGCGGAAAATGAAAAAAGAATTTCTGAAGCTCTGAAAGCCGTGATGATGGAACATCGCGCCAAGTATTTTTCCAACCAATTGTCCGGAGGAGAGAAGCAACGTGTGGCTATTGCCAGAGCATTAATCAATAATCCGGAAGTAATTTTCGCCGATGAACCGACCGGAAATTTGGATTCCAAATCCGGAATTCAAGTGATGGAAATTTTGGACAAGTTGAATGATACAGGACACACGATTGTTTTGGTCACTCATGAAACGCAAACCGCGCAATATGCCAAAAGAATCATCACAATGAAAGATGGAAATATAATTTCCGATGTGAATGTGGAGAATAGAATAAAATTACAAGATGGACAACTATTGAAATAATTTCAAAAATAAAATCTCAAATCTCAAAACTAAAAATAAAATCTTAAAATTAAAATGAAAAAAGACGATTTTAAAAATGCTTTT